>Ga0190293_1000036_pt1 | contig 50143 bp, 53 predicted proteins | sample 48693001_MG_FD_161671 | JGI IMG/M metagenome (GOLD analysis project Ga0190293, IMG submission 161671) | Hydrothermal vent microbial mat bacterial communities from Southern Trench, Guaymas Basin, Mexico - 4869-30-0-1_MG | ecosystem: Environmental > Aquatic > Marine > Hydrothermal vents >...
GTTTCGGGGTTGAAGATCGGGTCCGGTGCGTTCAAAATCCCTACGGAACAATTTGCGGCCACCTTGTTGGCCAGCTCCCGTTCCAGGCTTTCCGATACAAATTCATGCCGCCCCTCCACAATCTCTCTCAAAAATGTCGGGCTGACAGTATTGACGAAATGCGCTGCAAACACACCACTGACCAGGAAATCAACAGAGTTGTTTCCCCACGATTGTTCATAGTCATAGGGCGACTTTTCATAGTACAGGTGATGCCAGAAATAGGCCGCATCGATCCCGCGATCCTCGATTTGGGACAAGGTACTTTTGACTGTGTGAATGTTGTGGATTGTAAAGAGACAGGGTATCCCCATCTGGCGGGACATGGACGGGATCAGGCCGGTCATCCAGTCATTACAGTGAATCAGATCGGGTTCCACGCGGGGAATAACATGGTTGATGACTTCCCGCTGAAACGCCAATGAAAGTTTGGTGTTCTCACCGCCATAATCGGAATAGACACGGTTCAGGTAGTAAAACGCCCTGTCCTGAGCCAGATGGATGCGATCGTCCGGCATGCTTTTTCGAATAATACGCTGCTCTTCCTTGAGGAAGGGTGCCAAACGGTCTGAGAAGATGGCGCGATAGTCCGGCAACGCCACATGTACATCGACCCCCTGCTCGAACAGCGCACTGATCAGCGCGGCAGAGACATCGGCCAAACCGCCGGCTTTTGCAGTGAGGTAATGGGACAGGCTCCCCATGCGGTCCGGCAGATACGTAACTTCGGGTGTTACAATCAGAACACGCGGTGATTTTTGAGGTGTTGCCATCGAGTTATTCTTTCAATAATCATCTCCCTATCGGGCAGAGATGAGATACCACGGCTATTTTGTTTGTTGAGTTTATTGAGTTTGTTGGGTTCGTTGGGTTACTTTTTGCTTTCAGCTGTATGCCGTAGTTTAACTGCTATTAGCTTTAATCTGGAAGCAACTCAATAAACACAATGAACCCAATGAACCCAATAAACCAATGCCCCCGGACCCCTGGTTTAAGCCCACGTTATCAACCCCGGTGTAAATCGTAAAAAATCATCTCCTTTGGGGCTTACTCGAACCGTAAATCCAAATCGTCCAGATGACGCACAGGGGAGTAAACAGGAATAAAGATACGTTCCCTGGCCCAATTCCTTTTCAACTTCCATTGATTGGGTCATCCCGGGCAACAGCGTATCAACGGAGCGCAGCTTTCCATAATAGAGCTCCACCAGAACCTCCTCGGGACGAATCTCACCCAGGGATATTTCAGCCGATATTTGAAATGACTCGCCTATTCTGAAAGGACCGCTATATTCCCTGCCAGGCTCTTTCACCTGAATGTCTTTCCACATGTCCACGAGACGCTTTTTCTGTGCCAGCATCTGCTTCGCTTTTTCTGTGCCATTTTGCGTAAATGTCCGATAACTTTCAAACGCCGGCTGGTAAAATTTCCGGTCATACTCCAGGACCATCCTGTGCGTACAGTAGTCCTTCAGTGCCATTTTCATGGATGCCTTCATCATACTGGTCCATTTTTCGGGTGAATCACCATTTTTTCGGTCATAAAAACAGGGTATGACATCATTTTCCAGCAGATTATAGAGGGCGTAACTGTCTACCATATCCTGGTACTCATGGTCGTCGTATTCCTCACCGTTGCCGATAGCCCAACCCCGGTCTTCCCGGAAGCCTTCGCACCACCACCCATCCAGAACGCTGACATTGAGGACCCCGTTGATGGCAGCCTTCATTCCGGAAGTACCACAAGCCTCCATGGGTCGTCTCGGTGTGTTGAGCCAGACATCGGCGCCCTGAACAAGCGTTCGGGTCACGTTGATGTCGTAATCCTCCAGAAACACAATACGTTGTCGCAACTCCGGGTCCCTTGCAAACGCGATCAACTGCCGAATAATCTCCTTTCCTTCTCCGTCTTTAGGATGCGCTTTTCCAGCAAAAATTATCTGTACGGGCTTATCAGGGTCGTTGATAATCTTTTTCAGCCTCTCGGGATCTTTCAGGAGCAGTGTTGCCCGCTTGTATGTGGCAAACCGCCGGGCAAAACCGATGGTGAGTATGTCCGGGTCCAAAACACCTTCAGCATCTCGCATGGTTGACTGGGGTGCGTTTCGGCGGCCATACTGTCTCACCATCAGTTCCCGACACGTCCGTATCAATCTGGCACGGCTCATGCGCCTTGCCTGCCAAAGCTCATCGTCATAAATCTGATCGATCCGTTTTGAAAGATTCTTGATCCCCGAGTGCAAATACCAATCAGGCGACAGATAGCGCTCGAAAAGCGTTGCGTTTTCAATCGATATCCAGGATGAGATGTGGATGCCGTTGGTCACATGTGATATGGGAATCTCGTCTTCAGGCCATCCGGGCCAGACATGCGCCCACATGCGCCGGGCAACCCGACCATGCAGCCGGCTCACGCCGTTATGGTGCTGGGACATCCTGAGCCCCAGCACGAACATGGACAGCGGTGCGTTTGAGTTCCCGCCACCGGGCTGTCCCCATGATATGATCCGGTCCGTATCGATGCCAAGACACTCCTGCATGGATTCGACATAAGGAGCCACCATCTCCTTTGGAAATTCATCGTGCCCGGCGGCAACCGGCGTATGGGTCGTAAAAATAGTTGTCCTGGGTATGATTTCGAGAGCCGTTTCCATGTCGATGTCGTACTGGTTTTTAATCTGGCACAATCGTTCGATGCTGCAAAATGCCGAATGACCTTCATTCATGTGACAGATCTTTGGTTGAATACCCAATACCTCCAAAGCCCGCATACCACCAATACCCAGCAGAACTTCCTGCTCCAGGCGCTGCTTTGGCTCACCCGCATAAAGCCGATCCGTAATAGCCCTTACCTCGGCTGGATTCTCCGGTATATTGGTATCCAGCAGGTAGAGTGGCACACAACCGACCTGCACCTTCCAGATAATGGCATGAATCGGCCCCTGGGGACCTGCCAGGGTGATGGATGCTTGATTTCCGGAATGATCCTTGACGCGCCGGAGGGGCATGTAAAAAATATCGTTATCCGGATATTCCTCCTGCTGCCATCCCTCGTCATTTAGAAACTGGTGAAAATAGCCCTTGTTGAAAAGCAGCCCCATTCCCACCAGGGGCAGGGAAAGGTCGGATGCGGCCTTCAGGTGGTCGCCCGCCAGCACACCCAGGCCTCCGGCAAACAAAGGCAGGCTCTCGTGAATTCCGAATTCCATGGAAAAATAGGCAATCGTTCCATCCCCGGCATCCATTGATTCATTGTCCGGATCAGACATCACTGTTTCGGCTTCAAATTTCTTTTTTACGCGCTCCATGTGGGCGAGATACCCCCCATCTGTTGCCAGTTCCTCAAGGCGTTCCGGTGGGATTAAAGTGGAAAAAAGGATCGGGTTACTACCCGACTGACGCCATATCTTCGGATTGATACGCCTGAACAATTCGATGGCGTCTATATGCCAGCACCACCACATATTTCTGGACAGATCCTCCAGAAATTTCAATGATTCGGGAACCGACGGAAAGACCTGATACATTTGAAGACGTTTCATGGGTTGTCCTTATATGTTAGTTGGAAATTTGGTAGATTATCCCCACTATACTATAAATTCGTCTTAAGGCCACTATAAAATCGCTATGTAATTATCTGTTTATTGGGTTCATTGTGTTTATTGTGTTGTTTTCCGTAAACAGTATTTTCCAAAGACCCGGAACAACTCAAAGAGCTCAGTAAATACCCGGGTCTAAAGGGCCCGGCACTGGGTTGCCCCTAAGGGGCTTTATCACCAGTATATGAACCAGAGAAGTCAGAATGTCGTAAAGCGCTAAAATGTTTTAATGCTGGAAAACGAATGAACATCGAACATCCAACGTCCAACATCGAATTTTGAATTTAAAAAGATGAAGAAACAGAAATAATTCGGTATTGGTTTTTTGTTTTCATTCAACATTGGACGTTCGATGTTCGATGTTGGACGTTCATCTTTATAAAATCATCATTGTAAAGATTCTGTATTCTGACTCCTAGATTCTTTAGTGAACTTAATCAGGCTGAGCCAATGATCTCTGACCTGGCCCAGAGGACCAGGTTTTAATGATGGAATAAACTCAATAAACACTATCCCCCTGGACCCTGATTCCTCAACCCCTTGTTTGCTGTGAAGCGGGGATGCTCGAAGGCTGGGATGCTGCTGTCCGCTGATAGCTGTTAGCTACCCTCGAACCCTTGTATCACCCTCAGACCCTTGAACCCTATTTGTTCAGCTTCAACCACACCCGCAATGCTTCACTGGCACCCCATGCCTGGGCCGGGCACCCGCGATGACTATGCGGTAAATCACCATCCAGAATCTCGGGTACATGACCGATACAACCTTGCTCCAGCAGACGGGTCACACTGTTCATCCATGCTTTGGCCGTTTGTCGTGCCTCGGAACCAAAGGTTATCTCCCAGGCCTCACAGAAAGATGGGAAGAGCCATGTCCAGGCGGTTCCGTTGTGATAGGCCGGCTTTCTGGCTGTGTCCTCGTCTCCTTCATACCGACCCCGGTATGGCTGATACGGATCGTTAAGGTGTTGCCCCTCGTGAATAATTTCCAGAGGACGGTGCACGGGGCGGTCTGCCAGGCTGCGAATGGCACCGGGAACCAGCAGTTCCTGACATGCTTCCAACAGATTTCGGCACATGTCAGGCTGGACAACGGCTCCCATGGTAATCGCCAGAAGCTGGTTGGGCCGCAAAGCGTCATCCGCTACCGCTTCTCGAACCGGGGTGCCCTTCCCTGCATGCAGGCAGTCGGACAGGTAATGCTCGGATTCCAGCCGGAAATATTCGCCAATGGACGCCTGGACCTTCTCCGCCAGATGGGACCATGGACCATCATTGTCGTCAATGGTGCTCAAAAATCTTACCGTTCCGTACCATAAGGCCTGAATTTCAATGGGGTATCCTTCCCGTGGCGTACCGGCCGGATGATTGGTATCCATCCATGTATAATGAGAAGGGCTGTAGACCAAACCGGTTTCAGCGTCCATCTGAATGCCGTTGGAAGTTCCGTTGATATAGGCATTGGCGATGGCACTTATGATGTCCTGGATGGTTCGTTGGCCACAGGCTTCCCGAAGCCATGACCGGTTATTTTCCTTTTCGACCAATTCCTTGCAGGCAATGACAAACCATAAAGGGGCATCTGATGTTTCCCGATTGGATGTACGGGTGCCATGAAGCATATTCGGCAACGTACCATTCTCCTCGAATCGTCCAAACAGTTTTAAGATACGACGGGCAAGGTTGGTTTCACCCAGTTCGATCAAGGCACGCGTAACAATAATGGCGTCTCGTCCCCAATCAAGAAACCAGGGATATCCCGCAATAACCGTATGCAATGATCCTCTCCGCACGATGAACTGGTGTAGCGCTGCTTCCAGTACCTTTTGGACAGGTATCACCGAATCCATAGCGCCTGGGTCGGAACGACACATGGGGGTCGATGATTTCATTGATTGGTGGTCGGCAGCATGTTCTTCCCCGGGAGCTGCCACTGTTGCGCGCAGACGCGCCATCCCGCCGCCACGGACCTGGACCTTGAAATAACCGGGGCTGAACAGATCACCGTGCGCATCGAAACCCCGTGATGCATCCTCCGGCTGGTGCACCATGTAATGCCATTCCGGTTCGTGAACAAAGGCACCCTTTTCCTGGCGCATATCGAGGACATGCCGGTCGTCCGGACGGAAAGTAAAACCGTCTTCACCAGGCGTAACAGCCGGCGGCCATGCTTGTTCAAGCCCCTTGTAGGCCTTGGTGTTTGCATGAAATGAACGGTTTTCAATATCCGGTCGCAAAATGATATCAATCAACTCCGCATCCGGGAGGCGACCCTGTCCCCGGATTGCCGGGCATCGCTCAAACACAAGCCGGATTGCATCCTTGTCTCTCTCCAGAACTGTTTTCAGTTTGATAACCACATGGGTTCCACGGCCCGTGGGAACGTGAAAGGTCCACTCCCCCTGCAGGGAACTGTCGAGGGCAAACGTTTCCAGACAATCCCCGTTCAGAGATTGAGAATAATCCTGATACACCACCCAGCCCCTCAACCGCGTGAACATGATCCATCTATCCACCGGAAGATCGGCATTGACGTTGGCAGAGAGAACCGCATCGTAGCGGCTGTTCAGCTTTCCCCACTCAATCGGCAGGAAGCCGGCAGCGCCCAGGTCGTTCGTCACGAGTGTTCGCAGGGAAGCCTCATGGAGCCTTTGCCTCGGGTAACCCAGATTTATGACCGGTGTTTCGGCGCTCAACAGCATCAGGCACGCTTTTTCCTGGTGGTGCCCATTGGCAGCGTAGACCGATAACCGGAGGGTCAGTTCCAGGTGTTCGTCTGGAGTGGAAAAAGGTTTCAATAGTGCCCAGTGAAATCCTTTTGGAGACAACATCGATTTTTCAGCCGCCAGGATTGTGCGCTGGTGAGAAACTTTCACATAAAATGGCTCTGGGGACTCCACCAGTAAAAAATGTTCCGGTGGCAACATGACTTCCCGACGGCCGTCCCGTGGCCACACCCACTTGACAACGCGGGATTCAGAGCTGTGGGTGTTGGCCTCCCGGCAGAATTCAACCGGGTCGGCCTGCAGCTTAAAAACAGAAGTTTCGAGGTCCCAGTCGCCCAGGTCCCCAAACCCGTTAACCACCTGGAATACCTCCAGCACCTTTGCTCGAAGACGCTGCCGGACAATCCGATCGGGAACCTGGAAAAGTTCCTGCGTATCTTTTCGGATCTCCGGCCAGTCGTCTGGATCATCCGTTATGCAGAGAACCTGGCCTGGAGGCAGATCGATCACGATTGTCCGCCCGTCCATCTGTGGACTGACTTTCTCCCCGGTCAAGAGATCTATCCATGAATCAGGCGGCCCAAAGTTCTCAATTCTCTGCCATGCAGCCCTTCCGGATCTGCTGTCGTTGAGGTTGACGATAATCATCAATCTCTTTCCGGAAGGCTGGTGATGCCGCAGAAAGATGAGAATATCTTCCGACGCGTGATCTACCACACTGATCCGGGTCTGGTCGTGAAAGGCCGGATGATACTTCAAAAGTTTACTCAATCGATGGATGTGATCCGTCTGATTCTCTTCTGCATTCCAGTTCAGTGACGGTGATTCATGCACATCGATTTTTTCGGTGGCAAACCATTCGACACCGTTAGCAAAACCGAAGGCTCCCTGAAAGGAACCGAGTGCGCACAGTGCGGTGCGCATTTTGGCCCAGGTGTGAGACCTGGATGCCAGGCGCGGATTGTCATGTGTTTCAGCATAGTGGGCCATGAGGCCCTCACTTTCTGAAACATCCATGGCCTGCAACAATTGAAAGGCGATGTCCCGGTGATCGTAATTCTGGAAAAGCTCAGAATATGCCCAGTTGAAGTTGGCTGCATCCAAAAGCTCGCGGGTTACGACAATTTTACCCCCCAGGCCCTCGAGGAAGAAAATCGTGTCCGGGAACTGCTCCCTGACCACAGCAATAATGTACTGCCAGGCTGGAATGGGTATCATGTACCCTGCATCACACCGGAAACCATCTACACCACGGTTACACCAGGTCAGGAATACATTGGCCATATATTGCCACAGCTCTTTATGCTGGTAGTTGAGCTTGGTGAGATCCTCCCAGCGCACACCCCACGCACCGGGCACTTCGATATCACCCTTTGAACTACGCACCAGCCATTCCGGATGCGTTTCATGCAAAGATGCAGCCCATCCGGTGTGGTTGATGGCGATATCCATCAGAAGCTTTGCATTGCGGGCATGAACAGCCTCCACCAACTCGACGAACTGCTCAAGGGGCGTGGCCTTTGAGTCGAATTCCGCCAAAGAAGGATCCACGGCGGTGAAACTGAGGGCTGCGTAAGGGCTTCCAAAGCGACCCATTCTGCCGTAGGTTGTAGGGGTCGGATGAATTGGGAGCAGTTGAACAAACCGGCAGCCCAGGTGGCCGATGATGAAATCCAGCTCCCGGATCAAATCCCTGAACGTACCGGAAGGTGGGATCGCGGCATAACCGGCATTGTCCAGCAACTGAACAGCATCGGTATGGTTCTGCTTGAAAAACCGGCCCTCTTTATTGGGCCCGAACTGTCGCACAAATGCATTATAGATGACATTACCACAGCAGGTATCGGCCGGTTCGACATTGATGGTAATATTAGGTCCCGGAATCCAGATAGGGTCTTGTCGACCTTCCGGAATATACATTGCCTTGGCCTTGAAATGACCGATATCGGTCAGAGGGAGCCGTAAGTTGAACTGTTGCGGCGTCACTTCCGTCATGGAAATATCAAACCAGTCGCGTCCCAGACCTGGTAAGTTATTTTCAACAGACGCGATGATCTGTTGGCGGGAGATGCTGCCCTGGCCAAGGTTGGTCCTGAGAAGCGCGCTCCCTTTGAGTGGACGGGTCGACGTAAGTGTAAATGTCACCGTATCCCCTCGATACCGTAACAGTTTGCTACCGGGTTCCGGTTTCAGTGCCATATTCATATGAATGGACATGAATGAAATCTACCTGTTTCATAGAATAAATTCAACCATTTTCCCGGTTCTTGCCACAGTATCCACAAGACCGATTAATAGCGTGCTTAAGCACTCTGCTTCATGAGATGGCCCTCAGCTACGAATATACTTATGTTCCTATTGAAATGAAAAATGCTTCTAATCAAGGAATCGAATAATAACCAATTGGATAATTCTTGAGAATGTCTAAACCTTCAAAATCTGAAAGTAGTCTTTGCTTAAGGTTTGTAACTGTAACAACCACCACATCTGTTAATTTACCGTTGTCAATCTTGAACTTTAATGCCAAAATATCCAAGATATTGATAGAATAACGGAGTCACCTATAAGGGATTCTTGCATCGGAGTCGAAATTTACTGGATTATGTCAACTAATTGTTATCCCTGTTATTTCAACCTTCTGTTACAAAACCTCTAGCGCAGAGGGATCTCCGGGGATGATGAAATCTCCTGTTTTTTAGTGATGCCAATTTGTTAGGCTTGTTTTGCTAATCTGATATGGAGGCCTTTTAAACTATGGGCCGATTATGGATAGCAAATTTAATTTTCGAGGCTCAGTTCAAAAGATAAATCGCCACAAACCCGATTTTATCTGCTGGTCTAAGCAATCTCATTTAGTCTGTTTATTCTTTTTTGATATTAATCTAAGTATTAGGATCAAAAATAGAATTATTAAGGCTGGTAGGATTAATTCCTTAATAAATTGAAAAATATTCGTTAAAAAGTTATTAAAACGCACATTTAGCGAATAGATTATATTTTGAACCAGCTCCTTAGTTTTTAAGATCTCTTCATACAGACAACGCCGAGAAATGATATAATTGAATATCATGACAATTACCTCTTTTGGGGTTCAGCGTGAAATGTCTGGGTTCCCGCGCTAATTATTTTCAAGTAGAGCCCGAAGTTAATGTGATACGATCTTCTAACGAAACATTTTCATCTTGGTACGTTAGAAGGCCATAATTAAGTCACATTAACATGACAACTTTTGCGATGAAAAATTATCAAGAGTCATGTTTCCCTCGATGGTTGTTTGAACGCCTTTTTTTGGAATACAGATTTTCCCATTTTCCAAATTTACAATACACATTGTTACAAAATTTTCTGGGTAAACGATCCTCGCTCTAAGAGGTTTGTAGTACATGGTACCAAAAACACCACCAACAAGATTTATGAATTGGATCAATTTTCCCTTATATTTATCTGGTACGTTGTTTGGGACTATTTTTCCATTGCCAAGACTGTTAATTAAGGCTCCGCCTCTTGATCCTGGTTGTACTCACCACCCCCCATTTAGACAAATTTGAACACGTTGTCTTCCGATCTCTTTTCCTTTCTTTTCTATTTTTCTAGTTTTCATTATGGTATTAGATTATTCTATTCCCCCGCCTAATACTGCATAAAGCCTAACCTGGCTAGCATATCTGGCCAGACGGAGCGTGATAAGACCCTGCTGCGCTGTATACATGGATTGCTGTGCAACAAGGACGCCCAGGTAACTGTCAATCCCCTTTATATAACGCTTATTTGAGAGCCGATATGTTTCTTCAACAGCATTGACAAGAGATTGTTGTGCAGAAACCTGCTGATTAATGGTGCCATGCACGGCAAGCGCATCAGCTACCTCCCTGAAGGCTGTCTGGATTGCCTTCTCATACTGGGTCAGAGCGATTTTCTGATCAGCTTTGCTGACCCGCAACGCGGACCAAGTGCGGGCGTCAAAAATCGGCAGAGATACCAGCGGTGCAAAATTCCAGGTACGCGATCCGGATTGAAACAGACCGGACAGTTCCATGCTGGCGGTTCCCACCGAGGTTGTCAAAGAAATGCGGGGGAAAAAGGCGGCCCGGGCTGCGCCTATAAAGGCGTAGGCCCCCTTGAGCAGATGTTCCGCTGCCATAATGTCAGGCCGATTCAGCAGTGCTTCGGAGGACAGGCCCGGTGAAATTTCTTTGGGAGGGGTAACGCTGCTCAGGTCCGCCGGCAGGAGCTTTTCCGGCACTAGAGAGCCGGCCAATAGATTCAGGGCATTTTGATCCTGGGCTACCAGTTGTATAAACCGCGGGATATCTCTTCGAGCTGCATCCACCTGGGCCTGGGCTATATACAGATCCAGTTTGGTCGCAAGTCCAAATTCATAACGTTTCTGAATTAGACCGTAAGTGGACTGCTGGATCTCAAGGGTGGATCGAGCCAGCTTGAGACTTCCCCGATCCGCAGCGAGGCTCATGTAGACCCTGGCAACCTCAGCCACCAGCGCGATCTGAGCACCATGGCGTGCCTGCTCGGTGGCCAGATACACTTCCAGCGCCTGATCTTTCAGGCTGCGGATGTGACCGAAAAAATCGATCTCCCAGGAACTGATGCCCAGATTGACGTTGTATTGTTTTACTGTCATCGGTATTCCGGTGGGTGAAAAATCGGCGGCCACGCGTTGTTTACTCCCGCTGGCCCCGGCATTGACCGTAGGAAACAGTTCAGCCCGTTGAATACCGTAAAGCGCGCGCGCTCTTTCCATATTCAAAGCGGCAAGCCGTAGATCTAAGTTGTTGTTCAAGGCCATCTCAATAATCGCTTGAAGTTGTTGGCCAACAAAAAATTCCTTACGGCTCAGCTCCGGGGCACCTGCTGCTCCAGATGTGTCCTGCATGTCTTTATAGGCCGCACCCTTGGGCCATTCAGTTGGGATCGGCGCCGGGGGTCGTTCATATTTCGGCGCCAGGGAGCAGCCTATAAAGAGAACGATTCCAACCAGTAAAACAGACAATCGTCCATTCATATCATTGCCCCCCCCGCGAACTCTCAGCAACGTGTTTCATCGTTACTTCCTTTCTGTGTTTGCCAAACAGCTTATAGATCATCACATAAAACAGCGGTGCAAAAAGAGTCACCAGGACGGTGGCGGTAACCATCCCGCCCAGAACGCCGGTGCCGATGGCTTTTTGCGCACCCGCACCTGCCCCACTCGCAAGGGTTAGCGGCAGGACACCGAACCCGAAGGCTAATGAGGTCATGACGATTGGGCGCAGCCTTAATTTAGCTCCTTCCAGTGTTGCATCGACGAGTCCCATTCCTTCATCGACCCTGGCCCTCGCGAACTGCACAATCAAGATGGCATTCTTAGTGGTCAGGCCCAAAGTAGTCAGCAATCCGATCTGGAAATAGACATCATTTGGCATCCCCCGCAAGGTCAAAGCGATAACACCACCGATGGCCCCAAGGGGCAGGGTCAGCAAAATCGAGACGGGAATAGGCCAGCTCTCATATAGGGCAGCCAGACAAAGAAAGATCACTAAAATGGAAAACGCATACAGCAAAGGTGCCTGTGAAACGGCCATCCGCTCCTGGTATGACAGCCCGGTCCAGTCGAAGCCGATGCCCTGCGGCAGCCTCGATGCAAATGTTTCCATGTCCTGCATTGCCTCGCCGGAACTCCTTCCTGGAGCCGGCTCACCCCAGATGTTTATGGATGAAAATCCATTGTAGCGATCCAGTTTGGGAGAACCATATGTCCAGTACCCGAAAGCAAAGGAAGAAAACGGGACCATCTTGTTCACGTTATTGCGAACATACAGCTTTTTCAAATCTTTCGGCAGCATACGGTAGGGAGCGTCCAGTTGTACAAAAACTCGTTTAACGCGTCCTGCCTGGATAAAGTCGTTGACATAAGCGCTGCCGAAGGCCGCTGCGATGGTGTTGTGAATAGATGTAATGGGTACCCCCAGTGCGCCGGCCTTTTCCCAATCCACATCTATCCGGTATTCGGGTACATCTTCCATTCCGTTGGGTCGAACCGCAGCCAATCTCGGATCCTGTGCAACCATGCCGAGGAGCTGGTTGCGAGCCGCTACCAGGGCTGTGTGACCCAGGCCGCCACGGTCCAGTAACTGAAAGTCAAATCCTTTGGCATTACCCAGTTCCATGACCGCCGGTGGCTGGAAAGCGAATACCATGGCATTGCGGATTTTTGAAAACACCCGCATGGACCTGCCGGCTACGGCCTCGACCTTCAAGTCCGGCCGCTCGCGGAGCTTCCAGTCCTTAAGCTTGACAAACCCCAGGCCCATGTTCTGTCCCTGGCCGCTAAAACTCATACCTGAAACCGACATGAAGGATTCTGCGGCCTCTTTTTCTTGTGTCAGAAAATAGTTCCGAACCTTATCCATGACTTCCTCGGTCTGCTCAAGGGTCGAACCCGATGGCAGCATGGCCTGAACCATCAGTATCCCCTGGTCTTCATTCGGAAGATAAGCGGTGGGCATGCGTTGGAGCAAATACCCCATCCCGATGACAATCAACAGAAACACGAACATATAACGTAGTTTTTTTGCAAGAATGTGGCCGACCAGTGTTACATATAGGTCTCTGAAGCGGTAAAAAAGATGGTCGAACCATTTGAAAAAAGGGCGCAGGAAAAAGATCGCATTGTCTGACGGTTCATGCCCTGCTGCTACCGGCTTGAGAAGTGATGCGCAGAGAACCGGGGTCAGAATTAGGGCCACAAGAACCGAAAGCAGCATGGAAGCGGCGATGGTTACCGAAAACTGACGATAAATAACACCGGTGGAACCACCAAAGAAGGCCATGGGGCCGAATACCGCCGAGAGGACCAGGCCGATTCCGATCAGGGCGCTGGTAATTTGGTCCATGGACTTGGCAGCGGCTTCCCTGGGAGAGATTCCCTCCTCGCTCATGATTCGCTCCACGTTTTCCACCACCACAATAGCGTCATCCACCAGAAGGCCTATGGATAGCACCATGGCGAACATGGTCAGCATATTGATGGAAAAACCGAAAAACCCCAGAACCGCAAAGGTCCCCAAGATAACCACCGGTACCGCGATGGTCGGGATCAATGTAGCGCGGAAACTCCCCAGAAAGAGGTACATGATTACAAAAACCAGTAGAATCGCCTCAAAGAGGGTCTTGACCACTTCCCCTATGGCCACCCTGGTAAAGGGGGTGGTGTCATAGGGATAAATCACCTTCATTCCCGCTGGAAAATACCGGCTCATCTCTTCCAGTTTTGTCTTAATGGCATCCGCCGCTTTCAACGCATTGGCGCCGGCGGCCTTGCGAATCGCGATACCGGCGGCGGGTTTACCGTTGTAATTTGCCACAATATCGTAGCGTTCGGTTCCCATTTCCGTACGTCCGATATCCTTGATATGTATTACAGAGCCATCCGGATTGATACGGATGGGGATGGCGGCAAACTCTTCCGGTGTCTGAAGTAGATGTTGGACAATGATGGTGGCATTCAGACGCTGGCCTTCTATGGCCGGCGCCCCCCCGAACTGACCGGCGGATACCTCTACATTGTAAGCCCGAAGTGCCATAATAACATCTTCCATTGTCAGGTGGTAACTGGTCAGTTTGTCAGGGTTGACCCAGATCCGCATAGAGTATTGGTTGCCAAAGTTTTCGACCTCGCCCACGCCCGGCACCCGAGACAGTACCTTTTCCAGGTTGGATTGGGCATAGTCTCTCAAGTCAACGCCGTCCATGCTGCCATCTTCCGAAATCAGGGCGACAATCATCAGGTAGTTCCTGGTCGATTTGCTGACCTTGATCCCCCGGCGCTGCACCACATCGGGCAGACTGGCCATGGCGAGCTGGAGCTTGTTCTGCACTTTGGACCAAGCGAGATCCGGATCGGTCCCTGGAGCAAAGGTTAGTTCGATTCGGGACCCACCGGACGAAGAACTGCTGCCGGAGAGGTACAACATCTTGTCTAAACCGGTCATCTTCTGCTCGATGATCTGTGTTACGGTGTTTTCAACTGTTTCCGCTGAAGCACCGGGATAAAATGCATCAATTGAGATGGAAGGCGGGGCGATGGCAGGATACTGCGATACGGGCAAATTGTAGATCGATAGCCCCCCCGCCACCATTAAAACGATAGAGATGACCCAGGCAAAGACCGGACGGTCCAAAAAGAATTTTGATAACATCACACGCCTCCGCTATTTTGACTTGGCAGTTTGCCGGGTCGTATTATCAGATACCGAACGCTTGGTTTCACTCCCTTGAAAAGGAACAACCTTCACAGCAGCACCGGGCCGCACCCGATGCATTCCCTCAACGATTACCCGGTCACCCGGGACAAGACCGGCCGAGACAAGCCATTTGTCACCAGTGGCTCTGTCGAGAGTGAGCATCCGCTGACTGACCTTGCCCTCGGCATTTACAATCAGTGCAGTAGGATTCCCCTTGCGATCACGAGACACGGCCTGCTGAGGAATAAGAATGGCCGCTCTATTGACACCTTCTTTGATAACAGTTCGGACAAACATGCCCGGCAAGAGGACACTTTTCGGATTGGGAAAAATAATCCGCAGAGTTACAGATCCGGTCGTTGGGTCTACCGTGACATCACGAAACTGCAGCACCCCTTCCAGTGGATATACAGTGCCGTCTTCCAGGATGAGCTTGACCTTCTTCTGGTTCGTTCCATCATGATTGAGGCGGCCGTCCTTCAGACGACTCTCTAATCGCAGCAACTCGGTTGTGGCCTGAGGTACATTTACGTAAATGGGGTTCAGTTGTTGAATGGTTGCTAATGGCACAGGCTGATACGCTGTCACGATAGCACCCTCCGTAACATTGGATTTGCCGATACGGCCGGAGATGGGTGCAGTGACACGGCAGTATCCCAAATTGATTTGGGCTATCTTTATCGCCGCTTCTGCCTGCTGGATAGCCGCCTCCGCTGCAGCGATTGCTCCATGGTTACTTTCTATCTGTGCGTTAGCAGCACGTAGCGAGGACTCTGCAACCTTTACTTCGGCCACTGCCTGGTCAAGCTGGATGGCTGAGACGATTTTTTCTTCAAATGATTCTTCATACCGTTGTCGATTCGTCCGGGCCAGTTCCAGGACGACCTGCAGCCTATCCACGTCAGCGATACTCGCATCCAGTGCGGCCCGTGCCCGGTCGGCAGCCCTCTGTGTGGCGACATGGGTTGCCAGGGCGTTGTCGAGTGCCGCCTGAAACTGAGCTGAATCGATCTGGTAGAGCGCCTGGCCGGCATTGACATGGGAACCTTCTGTAAACAGGCGTTTTTTAATCAGGCCGCTGACCTGGGGCCGACTTTCCGCAATGCGATATGTTGATGTCCTGCCCGGCAGTTCAGTGGTCAGCATGATCTTTTGGGGTTGGATTGTCACCGTGGCCACCTCCGGAACGGAGGGAGGTGGCGGAGACTGCTGACGGCGGTCGCAACTGATTGCCAAGAGACCAGATAACAAAGCTGTTGCCATCAGCGTTTTAAAAACAATCTGATTGAGAAACTGCATGGGTGCTTTTCCTCCTGTTGAAATTTTTTATCTCTTTTCTTAAAAATGCTTTATGCCTGCAAAACTACAATTCAATTAAGAATCGTATGCCCATATAAAGGCAATAAGGTCCTTAATATTTATTGACTCTGTATGCTCGCTATATGGTATCGCGAAAAGAAACCTTGACTCTTTTATAATGTTAATATATAACATTGATCGATTAGTCAATCAATATATTTTGTTTAAATCATTGCTTGGATTCGGGTATTTAATGAGCAAGAAAAGAGACATTATTGATGCAGCAATATTTCTTTTTGCACAAAATGGCTTTTCGGCAACACCAACGACGGCAGTAGCCAAGAAAGCTGGCGTTGCCCAGGGACTTATTTTTCATTATTTCAAAACCAAGGAAGGGATACTTGTAGAGATAATAGCTGAATTAGGAGATAAATATATCTCTGAAACGGATAAGATTATTGCAAACTCGGAAAATGGTTTAGATGCCATTATAAATATAATTCAATTTCATTTCATGTTTGAAAATGAGAACACTACAGAACTCATGGTACTTCTTCTCCACGACATCCCTCCTGCAATTGATTCTCAATCAACTGAAGCCAGCATTGTTCTATGCAATCGGATTGACCAAACTATTGCGCAATTAAAAGAATGTATCAATAAAGGACAGGCCGATGGGTCAATAAGAAATGATGCATCTTCTGAATCTGCTTTTATTATTCGCGCCCTTCTTAATGGGTTGAGTAGATTACACTTCAGCATGCAGGATAAACCAGATTATAAGACTGCCATTTTTGAGGCAATTCAATTTTGTCGCAAGAGTCTTGAAATTTAAATTATTATTCTGAAACTTGCTATAGATTTATCAGTATCCTAACAATTCCCGCCATTTCAAGCTTAAAAGATGACTCTCCGTAATCCCGGTGTCATAAAAGAAATGAAGCAAAGGATTCGAACAATAATAATCGAATCAATTTCATGACGATTTTTGTTCATATTTCTTCGAAATCCCTTGACTTCTGCAAAAATGATCTATTAATATGTTTTAAACACAAGTCAAAAATCAAATCATAGTTGATAATTTATAGCATGTAACTATATGATATTAAATTTAATAGTATTGTTTATATATTTATAACCAAATAACTTTATGAGGCTTTAATTGAAACAGAAGATGTCATTTCGAGAAATTAGATACAACGAAAAGCGAGAAAAGATTTTAAAGAACGCAGCCAAAATATTTGCAAAAAAAGGTTACGAAAGGGCTTCACTCGAAGAAATCGCTAATCAATTAAAGCTAACCAAGGCGAGTCTTTATCACTATATAAAAAGTAAGGAAGAAATGCTGTTTCTCATACAGCTTCAGGCGATTCAGCAGCTAAGGAAGGGGCTCGAAAAGGTACTGCAGTCTGATATGGATCCTGTTGAAAAGCTGACTGTTGCGATCCAAAATCATGTCAAAACCGTTACTCAAAAACATGTGATTGGTGCCTTAAGGCAGCAGGAGCTCATTTTACCCAGAAAATGGCGCAATGAAATTATCTCTGAAAGGGATAACTATGAAGAAATGATACAAAAAATCATTCAAGAGGGTATTCAAAAAGGGATATTTAATTCACTTCAATGGAAGATATCTAAGATGGCTGCCTTGGGTGCGCTGAACTGGATCGTCCGCTGGTATTCACCAAGGGGAGCGCTCTCAGACGATGAAATTGCCGATGCCATGGTTGACTTCATCCTTAAAGGATTTCTAAAAAATAGGGAATCTATCTAAAAATATAACTTTCCTGCGGAGCTTCGCACTTATAAATGTTGATGCAAGAGATGAAATCTTTTTTTTATCCTTCGAGTATAGCTGTATTCGGTGTCAGTAACGATCAAAGAAATCTGGCTAAGAATATTATCTTGAACTGCCATCGAATGGCGTTCAAAGGAGAAATTTATCCGGTAGGAAGACACCCCGGCACGGTTCATGGTAGAAATATACTCACCCATGCAGATGATTTACCCTTAGATGTCGAGCTCGCTGTCATACTTGTCCCATCTCAATTCGTAGCGGAAACGATAGAAGCTTGCGGTAAAAAAGGAATTCGGCATGCCATTATATCCACTGGTGGTTTCAGGGAATATCATGCTGAAAACAATGTAGCAGAAGAAGACCTCATCCGAATGGCTGCTCAATACGGCGTTCAGTTTATCGGGCCGAACTGTATCGGAGTCATTTGCACCAACTCAGGGCTCTGTACACCGTTCAATCCGATTCAAGCCCGTAGTCTGAAAAAAGGAACAACCAGTATCGTTTGCCAAAGTGGTGGCGTTACAACCCAAGCAGCTTATTATTTCTCCGAAGAAAAGATCGGTTTTTCTAAAATTGTAAGTGCCGGAAACAAGCTGAATCTAAATGAAATCAATTATATCAAGTACTTCATGGAGGACGATGATACAGAACAGATTCACCTTTATCTTGAAAGCATTGAAAATGGTAGCGAATTGATAGCATTAGCAAAAAAGAGTAGAAAACCCATTGTTGTGTTTAAATCCAATGTAAGCGCGACAGCCTCTCAAATCGCCTATTCCCATACTGCAGCACTTGCCAACGGTGTTTCAATTGTTGATGGCGCACTCAAGCAAGCCGGCATTATCCGGGCAAATAATATCCATGAAATGACCGTTTGTGCAAATGTCTTCAGACTTCCCCCCTTACGAGGAAACCGACTGGTTGTTATATCACTATCAGGTGGTTTTGCTGTAATGATTGGCGACGCTTGCGAAAAATACGGTTTTATGTGTCCACCATTGCCGGATTGGCTTTTGAGAAAAATAGAGAGTTTTCGACGAGGCGGTGTAATAAAGATGTCGAACCCCATGGACTTTGGTGATGTGCACGATGCGAAGGCACTGATATACGCCATAGAGCAGTGCCTCACCCTGGAGGATATTGATGGCATGGTGCTTTCTCTCATGTATGACCCGGATATAGGCGAAGCTTTTGGCGGTGTTGATAATATGATGGAGATGCTGTTGAACTTTTTAAATGAACTGGGAGAAAAGGTCAAAAAACCAGTAGCTGTCAGTTTTTTTTCTGAAAGAAAATATATCGATGAAATCAAAGAGATTGGAATGTTTCCCATTTTTAACAACCCGGTTGAAAGTGTTCAGGCACTGAGTTCGCTGCGGAGTTACTGGTCGCGGAAGGCCCTCTCTCAATCATGAAAAAACTGAAGAAAAATCTATTTTGCTTAATTCTGGATAATGACTATCCGATATTTATTGAGACCAATACTCGGGATATAGATCTATTTCCTTTGGAAATACTGGATTCTTACAAACGAGCGCGACATAAAAAACGTTGTGACATGTGGCTGAAATATCGAAATTTGCGGAGTTTCTTTGACCTATCAGATAAAAAAATCGGAGGAACGGATGGATTTGATAAAAGATGCATTGGATGAGGGCAGGACATCACTTTCAGAATACGAGTCCAAACAGCTGCTTTCTGCCTATAAAATTCCGGTGACAAAAGAAGTATTGATTGGAAATAGGGAAAGCCTTGTAGAAGCCATCGAGGAAATCGGTTATCCGATAGTTCTAAAAGGGTGTTCACCGGACATCGCCCACAAAACCGAAAAAGGCCTGATACGTGTAGACATTAGAAACGAGGATGAGGCACTAACTGCTTTTCAGGAGATCAATGCAGGAATGAACGGAACTGAAAATTCCGTTATAGTGCAGGAGTTGATCAGGGGAAAACGGGAACTGGTTGCGGGGCTGACACGGGATCCCCAGTTCGGTCCATGTGTTATGTTCGGGCTTGGAGGGATATTTACCGAAATATTAAATGATGTCTCTTTTCGCGTAGCACCTCTTGAAAAGTATGATGCGCTGGAAATGATGCAGGAAATACGAGGTCGTAAAATTCTGGATGCCGTTCGCGGAATGGAAACCGTTGATCTGGATATGCTGGCAGATATCATGCTTACCATAGGAAAAATCGGTATGGAAAATGAAAAGATCAAGGAGATCGACATTAACCCTCTGATTATTTCAAATGGAAAACCGGTCGCTGTAGATGCATTGGTGGTACTGCTCGATCAAAAATGATGTATGGCGGCGGGGAAATTTAAAAGACAGTTCAATTGACACCCCCCTTACCCGATTACGATTATTGCGAACATGGAGAACAATTAAAATGGCACACATGAACCATTTTCTGGAACGTTTTTTTAATCCCGCATCTGTAGCGATTGTTGGAGCGACAAACAACCCTTTGAAAATGAATTTTAGGGTGCTCCAGAATCTTGTCAGCCTGGGCTATGAGGGCAAGATCTACCCGGTTAACCCCGGGGCTGAGGAGATACTTGGAATCAAAACGTTTGCGCGGCTGCAGGATATCCCGGACAGTATTGAACTTGTTGTAATTGCAATCTCGGCTCAAAAAGTTCCTGATGTTATAAGAGACTGTGGCGAAGCGGGAGCTAAGAATCTTGTTATCATCTCCGGAGGCTTTTCAGAAGGGGGCGAAAGTGGTAGAAATTTACAAAAAGAGATGAAGGGTTTAATCAGGGATAAACGCATTCGAACCCTTGGTCCCAACACACTAAGTCCTATCAATACGGCTAATAACTTTGTCATTAGCTTTAACCCGGTCAAGAAACTGAATCGGGGAAACATTTCTTTTGCCTTCCAGTCGGGATTCTACGAGCCGATGATTAACTGGATGTTTTCCCATCTTGGTATTAACAAGATGCTTGACATGGGTAATAAAATGGATATTACCGAGTTGGATGCCCTCGAATATTTTGCACAGGATCCTGACACCGGGATTATCGCGATGCATATAGAGAGCCTTCATGGCAATGCCCGAAAATTTTTAAGCCTTATCAAGTCAGTCTCAAAGGAAAAGCCTGTTATTGTTCTGAAAGTAGGGTGTACACCTGCAGGTTCACGTGCCGCTGCCTCACATACCGGCACCATGGCCAATGAAAATGATGCTGTTTTTGATTGTGCGATCAGGCAGGCTGGGGCAATCCGGGCCCAGAACCTGGAAGAGTTTTTTGACCTTGTCAAAGCTTTTCAGTTTTCTCAATTACCACAGGGAAATCACCTTGCTGTAATTACTCTTTCAGGGGGTGAGGGCGTCATGGCAACCGACGCATGTGAAACGTATGGTCTGAAACAAGCCTGCCTTGGAGATAAAACCCGTCAAAAGCTGGAAAAAATTTTCCCCGAATGGGAAATTCCCTTCAATCCATTTGATGCCGGTGTTTGCATGGAATTTCATCTTTCGGATTTGGCAGTTTTTTTTAATGTCCTGCAGTCCATACCGGAAGATGATGGCGTGGACTGTACGATAATGCAGATGCTCCCATGGACATTTAATGAAACATTGATTAATCCTGATACTTCAAAAGATATGTCTGACTCCATGAAAGAGCTTTATGTTCAATGGCTGTTAAGTATGAAAAAATCCGGCAAACCATTTGCCTTATGGTGTGCTTCGTCAGGATCGGATGAAGTGGAGTTCATTGAGCAAATCGAAGCGAAGCGTATCCCAGTCTTTCGATCATCGGAAAGAGCCGTAAAAGCTCTTTCGGCAATGAATCGATACCGGTTGAAAATTTCCCCGATGGACTGAACTATGAACCCGTAAATCGACCTAAAAATAGAGAATCAGTCATGACGCAAATTCCAGTCTCACACCACGCGGGGCGACACTGCGCCAGTACCGGCTTATGTAACCTGGTCAATTTTCACGGAATCGAATGGAGTGAATCGATGTGTTTCGGGTTGGGCGCCGGCCTGGGGATTTGGTATATCAGCTTCCCCAGTATATCTCCAAGTCGTATGGTACACGTTCGAAGTCTTGATATTGAAGATAGGTTTTTTAATCGGATTGGGCAGCCTTTTGCGTGGGAACAATTCAAAACCCCTGAAGAGAGTGAGCAGGTTTTATGCGCCAGGCTGGAATTAGGGGTACCTGTAATTCTCCAGACAGATATATACCATCTTCCCTATTATGAATCCAATACCCACTATCCGGGCCACGTAATTACCGTCTGGGGATACGATAGGGACAAAAAAGTGTTTTTTGTGACAGATACAGAACGGAAAGCCGTTTTGCAGGTACCGTTTAAAAAAATGCGTAAAGCCCGCTTTTCCATGGACGGCCTGCTAAACATCCAGGGAAATCTGTACGCACCGCAAAGATTGTCTGCGCCTGAAAGTATGCCTGATATTATTCTTCAGGCAATAAAGGAAAATAGCAGGGTTATGATTGAAGGCTATAATGAATTAAGCGAAATGGACGATATCGTAGGAGGGCTTAGTGCTTTTGAAAAATGGGAGGAAGAAATTCGTAACTGGAAGGATCTTGAAGATTGGCGATGGGCTGCCCGTTTTACTTACCAAACAACCGAAAGAAGGGGAACCGGGGGCGGCGCTTTCCGATTGATGTACGCCGATTTCCTCAATGAGGCTGCTGACTATGTGCCTGAAATTTCGTCACATGGTCTCCCACGACAGATGATAGAAGCCGGTTTGGCATGGCAGGATCTGTCATTGGCTTTGAAAAAGGCATCGAACAGATCGGTTCCTGATTTTACGGATGCTTCTGCTAGGCTGAACAGGGTAAAACAACTTGAGTCCGCCTATCATAAAAATGTAATGGCCCTTTTTAATGATTTACGCTGAGATGGTATAGAACATTTGGCAGATTATGCTGTTTTGTTTGCCAACAAATATTTTTAACAATTGCGTAGTGGGAAAAGAAAAAGATATCACGCCTTCGCATACCTTAAAACACTGATTGGATGACAAGATTGTTCCTGCCTTTCTATGGGGAGAGATACTGATCTCAAAATGTCGCTACGTGACAGAACACCAATTACTCTTTTGGATTGATCCACCACAGGCACACCAGATATTTTTTGCTCATACATGATCTTGGCAGCATGAGCCACCGTGTCATTCTGCCTGATGGTAACCGGGTTGGGTGTCATGATATCTTTAATTTTGACCTTTCAATACCTCCTTTTAATGAATGTCATTTGTGTATCAAAGTCGGCATTGTTTAAACAAACTTCCTTATTTGCCGTGCTTACTTTCTCCACCAAGGCTCAAGGTAACTTCTTGTGCAATGTCTTTGACGATTTCCCCTACCTTCACAAAATCTTTTGAATCCATCCTGAATACCGGAGCTGCCACCCCTAAGCCGCCAGCCAACTTGTCGTTGTGATCAAAGACCGGGGCGACCACACGACAAACCCCTTTTCTGAGTTCTTGATTTTCACAGGCGTAGCCGTTTTGCAATACGTCCGCCAGCTCCCGTTCCAGTGTCTCGATGTCTGTGATGCTCTTTTCCGTCACGGCAGGTAGTCCGATTTTCTGCAAGGAGTGTCTTCGCTTTGTAGGCTCCATATACGCCAGATACAGCTTTCCCACGGCCGTAACGTGGAAATATGGATAAGCGGCCCCCACTCTGGAGTAAAGGCGCACATCGCCTAATCCTTCTATCTGGTCTAATAGGACCACCTGATCTTGGTCCAGCGTGGATAGCTCCACCGTTTCATGTACTAACTGTGCCAGACGCTGCATATAAGGAAAGGCAACAGACCTGAGGCTGATTTTGTCCTGTATGCTATTACCCAGATAAAGTAGCTTCATGCCGAGACGGTAATATCCGTTTTCCGGCATTTTATCAATCAAGCCTCGGTTGTTGAGAATGTTGAGAATCCGTACCAGAGAAGCACGTGGAATCGGTAATGCATCCTGAATCTCTGAGAATGACAGCGGTTCAGAGCTGGAAGCCATCAATTCGATGACGTCAATACCACGGTCAAGTGCAGGGGCTAAAGATTTCATTGTTAAGTCTCATATATGATATATAGAATCTCATATATGAATGGAATACATATAATCAATTGAGTCAAGCGATATTTCTTCTGGATATCTTCAAAATCTCGGAGCTGCGAAAGACCGATTTGGCGAAGGTTCTTTCTCAGTTTTTCCCTGATTCCCACCCTATTCGATATTCATTTTGTACAGAAGATTACAAATTCAATTAGCAACCGGATACTCGATGGTGGGTGTGAAGACTTGAACAATTTCAGAGAGTTGCTTGCGGTTGAGATTGTATATCAATTTTTGAATAATTCAGAAAGGTTAGTCCAAGTCACAACATAATTGGCGGCGGTTTCGATCGTTGATTTCTTTATGTAGTTATTTCAATGCATTAAATAATAGTTTGTGCTTTTTGCCCTAATTTCCCAATATGCTAGTTTGAAGATTAGCTGAACCAACCTCCAATAGTCCCCGATTGAAAACTTGCCGTTTCTTACGATTTTTTTTAATTTCATATAAAGCTGAGCGACTCAACTTGAGCTCGTCGACAAGTCTCAAGGTTAAAGACAAGTCGAGTCGCCACGGGGAATGTACTCGCTGTTGCAGTTCAGCAGACGCTGACTGTGGTTGGAAGCAAAAACCCCCATCAAAATTAATCTTGATGGGGGTTTTGTCAAGGAGGGTGCTAAATGGGGCTATCCCTTTATGCTCCTTGGCAACAGCATCTGATGCTGTGGACAGATGGACTTCGGGTTTTGATAGACAGCCCCGGCAAACGCCACCATGTATTTACGGATATCCGTCATCCTGGCAACCTCGTCTACAAATCCTTTCTGTGCACAATACAAAGGCCTGGAGTAATCATGATATTCCTGAGCCATCTGGTTCATTTTGTCGATGACCGGCTGAAGATCTCTGCCCGCATCCTTCTCCTTGACCAGACGCCGGGAAAAGCTTGCCGCTGCTGCGGTTTCACCATGCATGACATAAATTTCAGAGGTGGCCATACCCAGTGTAAACGCATTGTGACGGTTGCCGGTAGGACCTCCCATCACGTAATGCGCTGCGGCCGTACCTTTTCGTAGCAATATCAGAATCTGAGGAACATCCGTCTGCTGGATCGAGTAAATAAGACTTTGTCCCAGGCCCAGCAACTCCGCTTTTTCGGCGATATCTCCCACATCGATACCCGAAGTATCCTGGAACCAGATGATCGGAAGCCGGTCTCTCCCACAGAGGGTGACAAACTCGTTCATTTTGATAAGGCCCTGACGATAGAGTTTCCCGCCAATACCGGGGTAATCGGCATATTCCGGATATTCCATGCCCAAAAAACCCTGCCGGTTACCGATGCATCCCACGGGAAGTCCGTCAATTTTGACGATCCCCGTATAGATCTCGGGGCCGTAGTCCGGCCTGAACTCCATGTGTTCGCTATTGTCCACCAGACGAGCCAGGACTTCGTCGAAACTATACATCTGTTTCTGATTGAACGGAACCAGGCGATAAAGATCTTCGGCTGGAAACCGGGGGTCCTTGGGTTCTGCCACCCGAAAAAATTTAGGGTTATAGGCCGGCATGTCCTTCATGTAATCCTTCAACCCATCCAGGACACCGGTCTCTTCTTCATAAACATATCGGAAAAAGCCTGTTTCATCATAGTGAATTTTTACGGAACCAGGGGGTGTCGCCTTGTACTGCTTGGCAGAATTGATCAATTGCTCAGCACCTTCCAAATCAAAGGAACCCTTGGGTGACATACCGCTTAAAATACCGCCACCACCCACGGCAATATTACAATTCTTATGTGCAAAAAGAATAGTCGGGCTGATGCCCTGATACCCGCCACCAGCAGGATTTGTGCCGTAAATCGCGGCAAGAATCGGGATTCCCATCTGCTCGAGTTCGGCATGTCGGAAAAAAGTCGTGCCACCACCCCGGCGATCCGCGTAGAATTTTTCCTGCTCGGTCAGTTTGACACCGCTGCAGTTGACGAGCCACACCAGGGGGATGTTCAAGCGCTTCGACAGGTTCGTGACCCGCAGGATGTTTTCGTACTGCCCCGGAACCCAGGCGCCAGCCAAAAGCTTGTTGTCAAAACCAATGATTACGGCCCACTTGCCGGAGATTTTTCCCAGACCGTCAAAAACATTTGTCGTTCCTTCAACATTGTCATCTGGATTGTACAGTGTATGCAGAGGACACCATGTACCGGGGTCAACGAGATATTTGAGTCTCTGCCAGACGGTCATTTGTCCCCTGGCATTGATTTTCTCCTCCGGGAAACCCACATTTTTAACTTTTTCAACTTCCGCTTCGATCCCCTTTTCCACGTCCTTGATCTTTTCAACATTCTCTTCGGTACTCAGAACCTGCCCTTGACTGATCGCCTTTCCAAACTCTGGCATTTTTTCAAAATAAGGTCTCATGATTCAGCTCCCATAATTAATTTTATCAGATATAATAAGTTAGTAATTCTACATTCGCGTTTGAGTTAGTACCGGATTAAGTTTTAGGTGTTAGGTTTTAAGTTTTAGGATGTCTAAGAGCCCTTAGCCCGCGGCCTACCTAAAACTTAAAACCTAAAACTTAAAACCATTGCTATTCTTCAATCGGCCACCTCCCCTTTTCTTTCAGAACATCGCGCAAAACCTTCAAGGCACTGTTGGCAGCAGGAACACCACCGTATACCAGGGTTTGAAATATAGTCTCAGCGATATCGCCCGGCGAGCATCCCACATTCAATGCCGCTTCCATATGGAGCTTCAATTCCTCGGGGCGGGACAGTACCGTCAGGGCGGCAACCGTCACCAACTGCCTGGTCTGGTGCGGGATCTTCTCCCTGGCATACATGCTGCCGGTGATAAACAGAGAGAGGTCCTTTGCCAGCTCTTTATCAAAAGCCCGCCATAACTCAAAAGGTCTTTCACCCTCTACACCCTCGAAGTACAGTTCAGCGGTTTGCTTTGTTTTTTCTATAAGGTCCTTTTCTTTACTCACGATGATACACCTTGCATTTAGCCTACCCTTAGAATCTCAGACAGTTGCCCGAATAACGTAGCGCAGGTCTTTAGACCTGCAAAAAGTATACGAGCAGAGCTAAAGCTCTGCGCTACATCATTAAGTTAACAGTATTGAGTCTTAATATATTAAATCTCTTTAATAACAAACACTTATCGCTCTTAAAGCGGCGCGGCCGCGTCAAATAGAATCGCTTCGCGATTCCATTACTCCGGCGGTTGTCATTCCCGCGAAGGCGGGAATCCAGAAAAAGACTGGATGCCGGATCAGGTCCGGCATGACGGAGTTGGCTATTTAGTCGCCAGGTTAATATTAGCGGTTCGCCTTTCGATACCCAAGTTGATCCAGGGCGACAATCCACTTACAGATGTTTGCCGAGCCTTCCACGATAAAATAAGTGGGGGCATCCTTGTAAAAACGGGCAACCGGATATTCGGTGGAATAGCCATAGGCTCCCAGGATCTTCATGGCATAGTTGGCGCACTTGGTGACCACTTCACCGGCAAAATACTTGGCCTTGGCAACATCCAGGCCATTGTTCAACTGGCCCTGGTCTTTTCGCCAGGCTGCCTTGTACGTCAATAGCCGTGCAGCATCAACCTCGATCGCCATCTGCGCGATCATGTCCTGGTTCATCTGGAACTGTCCAATGGGTTTTCCAAACTGTTTTCTTTCGTTGCAGTATTTTGTAGCAATATCCAGGAAAGCCTGGGATACGCCCACGGCGCCCGCTGCCGCCGACATCCGGGTCTGGTTCAAGGAACCGAAAACAATCTTTGTACCATCCCCTGGGTTTCCCAGGATGTTCTCCTTGGGGATCCGTGTGTTGTCCAGAAAGACTTCGCCGGTGGGGGATGAATGGGAGCCCATTTTTTCTAATGCCGATGTCTTGACGCCGTTAAAATTCTTCATCTCCAAAACAAATGCCGACAGCCCTTTGGATCCTTTGGACACGTCCGTATAAGCATAATAGATAATGACATCCGCTATATTGGCGTTGGATATCCAGGTTTTTGAACCGTTCAACAGCCAATGATCCCCTTTGTCTTCGGCAGTCGATGTCATGGCCATGACATCGGAGCCTGCATCCGATTCGGTAATGCCGAAACCACCGATATGGTCTGCATTAACAAGTTTTGGAATGTACTTGGCTTTGATTTCATCCGAGCCATAGGTCAGTATGGTATAAGCACACCCCAGGGTCTGCATGTTGATCTGAACCCGCAGCGAACTAGACGCTCTGGCAATCTCCTCTGTGACCACTGCCGCTGCCATCCACCCCATGTCGACCCCGTCATATTCTTCCGGAATTACCGTGCCGAAAAACCCGAGCTCTCCCATGGGCTTTATAACTTCCTTATAAGGAAAGTAATGTTCGGCATCCCACTGGTCGGCAAAAGGTGCAATTTTTTTGGTCGCAAACTCCCGAACGGCCTTTCTGAGCATTTCCAATTCTTTTGAGAGTTCAAAATCCATTCAATCTCCTCCTGAATTCCTAACATTAGTTAAAAACCTGATCAGGTTGTTACATGCCTGATCAGGTTTTATTTACCATTCAATAGCAGTACAGCCGCATTTTATAAAATAGTTTCTTTGCTTTTATTCCAGAAATCCGAAAAATCTAGGCAGCCAGAGTACCGTGTCCGGCATATAGGTAATGATACCCAATACAATCATCTGGATAATAATGAAAGGTATCACAGCTTTCGACACGTAGATAAGATTTCGATTAGTCATGGCACCTGTAATATATAAACTGACACCCATTGGGGGGGTACAGTACCCGATAGCCAGGTTGACGGTCATGATGAGCCCAAAATGCATCCAGCTGATATCGAATGCATTCAGCATGGGCAGAAAGACAGGCCCCAGAATCATGGTGGCAGAAATAATATCCATGAACATGCCCACAAACAAAAGTAAGACGTTCATGGCAAACAAAAACAGTATGGGAGATTGGATGGCGGAAAGAACGGTTTCGGTAATCCGTCCCGGGATGCTTTCCAGCGTGAGCAATCGGCCAAAACAGGTGGCACCCGCAACAATGATCAACAGCGTGGCCGATGTTATGGCCGACGAGACCGTAATCTCCTTGACCTGGCTCAATTTCATGGATTTATGGATAAAAATCTCGACAATGAATGCATAGACACAGGCCACAACAGCCGCCTCATTGGCTGTGAAAGCACCGGAAAAAATACCGCCGAATATAATAACCGGCAGCATCAGCGACCAGAAGCCCTCTTTCAAGACAGTCAGAGTCTCTTTAAAATTTGGAACCGGCAATCTTGTGATTTCAGTCCTCTTGCGAAAAATCACATAAGTATAAACACATACGCCAAGCATAATCAGAACACCCGGTAAAAAACCGGTGAGAAAAAGACCTTCCAGGGATACGTTACTGATCATGCTGAAGAGAATCATCCCGATACTTGGGGGGATGATGACACCCAGGTTGGGCGAGGTGGTCATCAATCCTATGGTGTATTTTTCCGGATAGCCGTGTTTGATCAATGCAGGAATCATGAATCCGCCCAGTGCTACCACGGTGGCAACCGTAGAGCCGGAAATTGCACCGAATAGCCCGCAGGCAAGGACGCCGGCCATGCCCAGGCCACCCGGCAGCCAGCTCACCAGTGCATTGGCAACCTTGATGAGTTTTTCGACGATACTCCCGGCCGTCATAATATTCCCGCAAAGGATAAAAAACAGAACCACCACAAGAGCAAAATTGTCCATGGAGCGGAAAAGAGTTTGCGCCAGCAATAAGAGTGGCAGGTCCGTGAAAATAACAAATCCCAGTGCAGCTGTAAAAAAGAGGCACATGAATACGGGGATATAGGTTGCCATGCAACCCAACAGAATCGAAAGGATAATAATGTCACTGGTTTCCATTCAGGAACTCTCCTCAATATTTTTATTTTTCAATTCCATCACATCTTCGTAAATGACCTGCAGGGTTCGGATAAACATCAGGGTACCCATCAAGGGCAGCATGCCGTAGAGATACGCCAGGGGAATCTGCATGATGATGGTCTTTTGATGGGTCCGGTATTGGAGAGCCACCATGAGAAAGCCGTAATGAATCATCATATATGCAAATATCATGGTGACAAAATTACTGAAAAAGTTCAACGGCACTTTCAGTTTCGGGAGCAGTTGGACCGATGCATCGATCTTGATCATTTTGCGCTGCTTGATCGCTGCACTGCAGCCGATGAGTGTCGTATAGATGATTACCTCCCGCACCAGTTCTTCAGACCATGCCAGCGTATAATTAAATCCATACCGCAGCACCACATTAATAAAAAGAGCCGAAAGGGCGATCATCACGGCAATGAAGAGGGTCCAGTCCTCAAAAAAGCTTAAAATCTTGTCTAAAAACCCAAGTGTCTTTTTAATCATCGATAACCTCTCGACGCAAACTCAAGATAAAAGGGGCCCGGTATATCCGAAGCCCCTTTTATATTTACAGTTGCAGGTATTATGGCTTGTAGCCCATGAAATCCTGTACTTCTTTCAAATAATTAGCCGGTCGATAGGCATCCCCGGAATAGAGCTGGTTGATATCACCTGCCATTTTTACGTGGGCGACATTACCTTTTCTCTGGAGAACATCCATGGCCGCATCAGACAGGCTGATGAATTCGATGCCGGCAGCTTTTGCCTTGGCAATCTGATCTGTTTCCTGCTGAGCAGTTTGTTTTCGAATATCGGCACTGACATCGTGCACCACTTCCACAAAGGTCTGTCGCAGATCCGCCGGCAGCTTCTCGAGCCAGGCTTTATTGAAGATCCAGATAAAGAGACCCTGGGCATAGTTGACATACGTGTAGTATTTAGCTACTTCGAATTTCTTGGTGATGTTGCAGACCATAGGGGTATGGTCGAGACCTTCGATGACACCCTGTTTCAGGGCTACCGGGACATCCGGCCAGGGCATGGCCACGGGGTTGAATCCCCACTCCCTGTATATGATCTGGTTAACGATGGCTTCGGCTGTTCGAAACTTGATTTTTTTGGCATCTGCCAGGGTTCTTACCGGCGTGGTGGTGGCCCAGCCATAATTACCGTAACCGGTGATGTCGAGTCCGGTTATTCCCTGGTGATCCATGGCCATCATGAAGTGATCAAACAGTTTCTTGTTGCCGACAAACTTGTCCAGCTTGTCGAAAGAATTGATCAGAAACGGCAGATTAACGAGCCCAAACCGCGGGCCCAGGTTGGTCGCAGCAACAGAGCTGACACCCATGCCCTGGATGGCTCCCATTTGCAACTGGTTGAGGACTTCAACTTCGCCGCCCAGCATGGAGAAGGGTTTGTAGTCAAGATAGATTTGCCCGTTGGTTCGCTTCCACAGTTCATCCCGGATAGCAAATCCGGCGTAGACTCCCTTGATAACAGGGTGTGACACATTGGAAACAATGCAGCGATACGTGGCTCCGGACGGATCGAAAGCCGGTTTCCATGCATCCAATGATGGTCCTGCAAGTGCAATCCCAAAAAAGAAAGTTAGACTGACCAGACAGACCGTTAATATTATGGATAATTTTTTAAACATCTGTGCCTCCTTTTCCAATACGGGTCATGGTTCGAACTCAACTACAATCATTTGTCAAAGCGGAATTAAAGCTAAATTACAGCTACAAAGGCGAATAGTCAAGGATAAAATCGAACCATGTTTTCATGAAACGTGATCACGAAATGGTGCTTTTCATGGTTCATTTTGATTGACACCCTCGAGGGAAAGAATCATAATTAAAACTGGATCATCTCCAAAAGAGTTGATCTAAATGAAGGATCCAAGGATTCGAGGATTCGAGGATTCGAGGATTCGAGGATTCGAGGATTCGAGTGAAATGCTTAAAAATTATAAAGAGTTAAACGTTTGGCAAAAATCGTATAAGCTTTGTTTGCATAAACGATGATATCTGGTGACTTGGATTATGTGGATAAAAAGGGTCTTCAGGAATTAAAAGAGGAGATCGGGGATGTTGAGAGAATGCTGAAAACGATGATCAAATCCCTGGAAAACAAACACTTGAATCCTTGAATCCTGGACCCCTGGGACCCTTTCTCCCAACTAATCGGGAGAAGAACCTTAAACTTAAGTTTGTTTTATGAATTTATGAAAGGTATCGTCCAATGGCTATGACATTTGAGATCACTGAGAGGCAGGGTATCCTGGCGGTGTCCATCAGGGGCAACCCAAGAGATAAAACAGAAGCCGTGGCGTGGTTACGTGCATAGAAGACAATTAGTGAAGGCGGGATTATATGGGATCGCCGGCATCACAGGCGTCCTGACCCTGCTGAAATTCTTCCACGCAAAATCCACCGCACTCCCTATTGTGATGTACCCAAATCCCATTCTCAGGCGCGTTTCACTACCGGTAAAAGCCATCGATGATGACGTCATATCGCTGGCGGATAAGATGATCGGCATATTGAGAACCCGCGCGCCAATTGATTTTTTTACGAAAGGGTCTCTTTGTAAGGGACTGTCGGCGCCCCAGGTCGGTGTTCAAAAACGATTGACGATCTGCGGCCTGTACGGAGAGCTAAAAGTTCTTGTAAACCCGGAAATACGGGTCAAAAAAGGATTTTATGAGAACAGTGAATACTGCCTGTCACTGCCCAGGCATCCAACCCGGATGGTCCCGCGCGCCGATTACGTAAAAGTGCGTTATCAAAGCTTACAAAATAAAGAAGAAATACTGGTGGCAACAAGACGTTCTGCCGGTCTTATAGAACACGAGATCGATCATCTCAACGGGGTGCTGTATATCGATTATTAGAACCACAGAATATCGCACAAGGAATGACGATTGACGAAGGCTGGAATCGCTGCGCTCTGCCATTTAATAACCTGGCAACTAAATAGCCAACTCCGTCATGCCGGACTTGATCCGGCATCCAGTGCTTTTCTGGATTCCTGCCTTCGCAGGAATGACAACAGTAGGGTATTTATCCTCCGGAGCAATATAATATCAATGGTAGCATGTCTTACTTCGACATTCTGCGGTTTCTTGTTCGATATTCAATATTTCATTTCGGGCTTATAACCAATAAAAAGGTAACCCGCGAAAGTGGATGGATGATCCCTGTGCGAAAGTGAAACTGTCTGAGGTCCATAGAGCCCGTTATACCGAACAGCTTGTAAATATAACCAGATAAACGCATCCGGTATTTAAAAACAAAATTTATCTTAAATATATGGCCCTGTTCGGCATTACGGGCTCTTGGGAGCGAGTTTTTCACGTTCGCACAGGGATTATCCGTCCGCGATACCGCCAACCTTCTTTTGAGTTATAATCCCATTAAAAAAGGCCCTGATGAAACATCAGGGCCTTTTTTGAATCAATTCTGTTGGGTAATCTATTCTTTTTTCTCGGTATCCTCAGCCGCTTCATCCTCACTGACCGATGCCTTGCCTTCAGGTTCTGGCTTGGCCTTCGCTGCTTTTTTCTCCACATCGACAACGGTTTCTTCTGCGGCTGCTTCGGAAGGCGCTTGCGTTTCCTCGACAGAATCGGACGTCACCTTGGAGGCTTCCGGTGCATCTGTTTCGGTCTTCGCGACTTTTGTTTTCTTTTCAGCCTTCTTCTTCGGCGCTGTCTTTTTGGGTGTCGCTGTTTTGGTCTTTTTCGTTGTTTTCTTTTTCTTGGGCTCCGGTGTAATCAGCTCAATCAGAGAAACCGGAGCAGCATCACCGGGCCGTCTCCCGATCTTGACGATCCGCGTATAGCCCCCGGAAACAGTTGCAAAGCGCTTGGGCGCCTCTTCAAAGACCTTGTGAACAACAGCCTTTTCCCGCACGATGGACATGGCTTGTCTTCGGGCATGCAGATCACCCCTCTTGGCTAATGTGATGATATGATCAGCCCAACGGCGCAGTTCCTTTGCCTTGGCATCTGTCGTCTGAATACGATCATATTTGAGCAAGGAGGTCACCATGTTTCGAAACATGGCATTCTTGTGACTGCTCGTCATATTTAACTTTACACCTGATTTTCGATGTCTCATTTTACTGTTTAATCTCCTTCCTCTTCATCTTCCGCAGGAGGAACAAACCCGTCCAGCTTCATCCCCAGGGAAAGTCCCATATCGGTCAATACTTCCTTTATTTCGTTCAAGGATTTTCTGCCAAAATTTTTCGTTTTCAGCATTTCAGCTTCAGATTTCTGAACAAGCTGGTAAAGTTTCAATATCTCCGCATTTTTCAAACAATTGGCACTGCGTACGGAAAGTTCAAGTTCTTCGACACTCCGATAGAGATTTTCGTTGAACTTGGGTTTCTGCTGTTCTTCCGACGCCTCGTCAGGATCCGGTTCAAGATCTTCATCGAAATTGATGAAAATAGCCATCTGCTCCTTGAATATCTTTGCGGCATAAGCAACGGCATCTTCCGGAATGACACTGCCGTCTGTCCAGACTTCCAGCGTTAGTTTATCGTAATCAGTTCGCTGGCCTACCCGTGCATTGCCAACAACATAATTAACGCGTTTAACAGGTGAGAACACAGCATCGATAGGGATGGTTCCCACCGGTGCATCCTCGTCCTTATTTGATTCGGCCAGAGAATATCCTTTGCCGATGTTAACCGTCATGGTCATCTTCAACTCGCTCTTTTCAGATAATGTCGCGATATGATGATCCCTATTGAGAACTTCGACTTTTCCGTCGTCACTGACAATATCACCGGCCGTTACCATTCCCTTGCCATTGGCATCAATGTAGATGGTTCTCGGGTTCGTTCCGGCCATTCTCAAGCGAACTTCCTTTAAATTCAGAATGATTTCCGTAATATCCTCGAGAACGCCTGGAATGGTCGTAAACTCGTGCATGACGGACTCGAATTTAACCGTTACAATGGCAGCTCCATGAAGGGATGAAAGGATGATTCGCCTTAAAGAATTGCCGATCGTTATACCGAATCCCCTTTCCAGAGGCTCGCAGACAAACTTACCATATGAAGGTGTACTATCTACTTCAACCTTTTTAGGCTTTATCATCGCTTGCCAGTTCATGAACATAATATCACTTGAAGTCATTATTTTTCTCCAGATTATCTTGAAATCGTTCCGACGATTTTATTTGGAATAAAGCTCTACGATAAGCTGTTCCTGTATCGGCATGGCAATATCTTCCCGAACAGGAAATCCTTTTACCGTTCCTTTAAGATTTTCTTTTTCCAGGTCGAGCCACTGGGGAATACCTCTCCGGACAACCGCATCCATTGAATCATTTATCGCTTGAATGTTTTTGCTCTTTTCTTTGACTTCTATAACGTCTCCGACATTCAGCAAATACGAAGGAATGTTAACCTTCTTTCCATTCACGAGGAAATGGTTGTGACGAACAAAATGGCGACCCTGTGTTCTCGAATTCACCAGGCCCAGGCGATAAACAACATTATCAAATCTGCGCTCAAGTGAAACGAGCAGATTGGTACCCGTGATGCCTTTTTGATGATCTGCCCTGCCGAAAAATAAGTGAAACTGTTTTTCTGAAAGGCCGTACGTACGTTTCACCTTCTGCTTTTCACGCAGCTGGATACCATAGTCTGATGTTTTCCCTCTCCGCCGCTGACCGTGATCACCGGGGGCATACCCCCGTCGGTCAAAAGCACATTTATCTGAGTAACAGCGGTCACCCTTAAGAAATAATTTTAAATTTTCGCGTCTGCATATCCTGCAGACAGCTCCGCAATATCGTGCCAAATTATCCTCCTTTATACCCGGCGTCTTTTGGGTGGCCGACACCCATTATGGGGAATCGGCGTCACATCCTTTATTAGAAGGATATTAAATCCTGCGGCCTGCAGTGATCGCAATGCTGATTCCCTGCCTGCACCAGGTCCTTTTACGTAGACTTCGACGTTTCGCATGCCATGCTCCATGGCTTTTTTCGCTGCATCCTCAGCTGTAAGTTGTGCGGCAAAAGGCGTACTCTTCCGAGATCCCTTGAAACCATGAACTCCGGCACTTGACCAGGCAACCACGTTACCACCCGGATCCGTGATTGTTACGATGGTGTTATTGAATGTGGACTGAATATGAACAACACCGCTGGAGATGTTTTTCTTCTCTTTCTTTTTTGTTCGGGTTTTTCTCGGCATATATAATATCCCTGTTTAATCAATTTGTTACGTGTTATTATTTTTTCTTGATGCCACCCTTTTTCTTGACGGCAGACCGTTTCGGTCCCTTGCGTGTCCTCGCATTCGTGCTGGTACGCTGTCCGTGAACAGGCAATGATTTTCGATGACGCAGGCCGCGGTAACAGCCCAGATCCATGAGTCTTTTAATATTCATGGAAACTTCGGTTCGAAGTGTTCCCTCTACCTTGCATTCATTGTCTATGACCTTTCGAATACTGTTTATTTCAGACTCTGACAGATTGTCTGTTTTGGTATCCGAACTGATGTTGAGCTGGGACAAGATCCTGCTCGATGTGGTTCTGCCTATACCATAAATATATGTAAGGCCTATTTCTATACGTTTGCCTCTAGGTAAATCTACGCCAGCAATTCGTGCCAAAGCCTATCCTCCTCTATCCTTGCCTCTGTTTATGCCGTTTGTTCGTACATATAACGCGCACGACACCTTTCCGACGAATGATTTTACAATTATTGCACATTTTTTTTACCGATGCCCTGACTTTCATGTGTGCATCTCCTTATTCTCTTTCGATATAACCCATTCGGTTGTAGTACTCGAGTTCCAGAACTGTGTAGCTGAATTCCCATCCACCGGCAACCGTATCATTTGGACCGATACGTAATTCTGCCGCGTGTCAGGTCATAAGGTGAAAGCTCCACGCTCACCTTGTCACCAGGTAGAATTTTAATGAAATGCATGCGCATCTTTCCCGAAATATGCGCCAGGACCTGGTGTTTATTTTCAAGTTCGACCTTGAACATCGCATTCGGCAATGTCTCAAGCACAATGCCCTCAACCTTGATTGCCTCTTCCTTCGGCATCTTGCTTCATCCTTTTTTGATTGATTGAATAAAATCTTAGAACGATTTACCCTATTAATATTTTCTAGCGTCTGCCCTTGACACCACCCTTTTTTAAGAAACCTTCATAATGGCGCGTGAGCATATGAGACTCGATTTGCGATATCGTATCGATCGCCACGCCAACAACGATCAGAAGCGCTGTACCACCAAAATAAAAAGGCACATTGAATTTGGTAATCAATATGGAAGGCAACACACATACCAATGATACGTAAATCGCACCGCCCAGTGTAATGCGGGTAAGAACCCTGTCAATATAGTCGGCGGTACGTTTTCCAGGACGGATTCCGGGAATATACCCCCCCTGTTTTTTCATGTTGTCCGCGACATCCACCGGGTTGAATGTGACCGCAGTATAAAAGTAGCAGAAGAAAAAGATAAACCCTACAAACAGCAGCTGGTACAACCAATTTCCGGGCTGCATGGAGTCGGCGATGCCCTTTACCCACGGTATGGCGATAAAGCTGGCTATGGTAGCCGGAAACATGATGATGGATGATGCAAATATGGCCGGTATAACGCCGGCGGTATTGACCTTAAGCGGGAGATGTGTACTCTGTCCGCCATACATTTTGCGTCCCACAACCCGTTTTGCGTACTGCACCGGAATCCGGCGTTGCCCCTGTTCGACGAAAACAATGAAGCCGATAACCGCTACCATCAAAACACCCAGAATCAGTACCGAGAAAATCCCCATCTCGCCGGTTGAAATCAACCGGAACGAGTTACCGATCGCACTGGGTATTCCGGCAACAATGCCCGCAAAGATAATCAGGGAAATACCGTTTCCGATACCGCGTTCGGTAATCTGTTCACCCAACCACATGATAAAGGCGGTCCCGGAAGTCAGGGTAATCACCGTCATGAGACGAAAGCTCCATCCCGGATCGATAACTATCGGTGCCCCGCCCGGCGAGGTCATGCTCTCGAGGCCGACACTGATACCGAATCCCTGAATAATACTCAAGACAACCGTCCCGTAGCGGGTATACTGCGTGATCTTTTTCCGACCTTGTTCACCTTCCTTGGAAAGCCGCTCGAGATGTGGAACCACAACAGTCAACAGCTGCAGAATAATAGAAGCGCTGATGTACGGCATGATGCCCAAAGCAAAAACGGACAACCTCTCCAGGGCGCCACCGGAAAACATGTCGAACAAACCCAGGAGAGTTCCTTTAGCTTTAGCAAAAAAGGATGCCAGTGCAACGGTATCGATCCCGGGTGTGGGTACATGCACACCGATCCGGTAAACCGTTAGAAGCGCCAGTGTATATAAAATACGCTTTTTAAGCTCTGGAATCTTGAATATGTTCTGGAATCCACTACCTATCATTATACGACCTCTACGTTTCCACCCGCAGCTTCGATTTTCGTTTTTGCATTTCTGCTTACCGTGTTCACCTTGATGGTCAACGGATAATCAATGTCGCCGTGTCCAAGCAGCTTGATACCATCGCGCGAACCCTTCACAAGGCCGCAACCCACCAGAGCGGTTTCGTCAACCACACTACCGCTATCAAATCGTTTCAGATCCCGAATATTTATCGTCACGATTTTTTTGCTGAAAATATTGGTAAATCCACGTTTAGGAAGCCTTCGGTGAATCGGCATCTGGCCACCTTCGTACCCGGGCCTGACACCACCGCCTGAACGGCTGTTATATCCCTTGGTACCGCGCCCGGCGGTTTTCCCATTTCCGGATCCGACACCCCGGCCTTTTCTATTCTTGGATTTTTTCGATCCGGCTGCCGGAGAAAGTTCATTTAATCTCATCGCTGTTCTCCTCAACCTTGACTAAATGTGAAACCGCATTGATCATCCCTCGAATGGAGGGTGTGTCCTCAAGCTGAACCGTTCTGTTCATTTTTCTGAGCCCCATCCCGTACAACACCCTGCGGTGCTTTTCAGGCCTGCCTATCATACTTTTAACCAGCGTTATATTCAATTTCTCAGCCATGAATTCTTCCTCGATTTATAAATCTTCAACAGAAATTCCCCGCCTGGCGGCAACCTGCTCGCGGGTTTGGAGTTGCTGAAGTCCCTCGATTGTCGCCTTGACAATGTTGTGGGGATTGTGAGAGCCCAGACACTTGGTAAGAATATTCTGTACGCCGGCTGCCTCCAGAACGGCCCGGACAGCACCGCCCGCGATCACACCGGTACCTTTGGATGCAGGGGCTAACAGCACCTTCCCGGCGCCGTATTTTCCGACAACTCGAAAAGGAATTGTTCCTTCAATCAGCGCCACCTGGGACATATTCTTTTTGGCCCTTTCAACGCCTTTTCGTATGGCTTCCGGGACTTCCCCGGCCTTTCCAAGACCATACCCGACATTTCCATCACCATCGCCTACAACGACAATAGCACTGAAACTGAACCTGCGGCCGCCCTTGACAACCTTGGCTACACGGCTGATATGTACAACTTTATCAATTAAATCGCTTTCTTCCTTATCTTTTCTGAACAAGGGTCTGCCTCCTTACTTTGAAATAGCTCCTAGAACACCAGTCCCGCATCTCTGGCGCCTTTTGAAACAGCTTTTACGCGACCGTGATATTGAAAACCGTTCCGGTCGAAGACGACCTTTTTAACGCCTTTCTCGACCGCTCTCTCTCCCAGAATCTTGCCGATGTGTTCTGCCGTTGCAACCTTGCTTTCAAATTTTGGCTGATCCCTCACCACTTTCTCCATACTGCTTGCAGCCGCCAGTGTACTACCGCTGACATCATCGATCAGTTGCACATAAATATGTTTTGAACTTCGAAATACACTCAAACGCGGCTTCTGGTCCGTACCGCTCAGGTGCTTTCGGATCCGCTTCTTTCTTTTCAACCGTGCTAATTTGCTTGGATTTGTTGCGCCCATTTTATCGTCCTAAGTCATTTTCTGTTATTTGGTTCCGGTTTTTCCTGCTTTTCGCTGAACGTGCTCTTCTGCATACTTGATGCCTTTCCCCTTATAGGGTTCAGGTGGTCTCAACTGCCGGATTGAGGCAGCGGTGCGTCCAAGCAGCTCCTTGTCAATGGCAAAGAGCTTCACAATATTGTTCTTTTCCGATGTAGCCGATACGCCGTCCGGCAGGTTAAACGTTATCGGATTTGAAAAGCCGAGGTTAAATACAATACTTTTGCCTTTCAGCTCGGCACGATAGCCGATGCCATTGATTTCAAGAACCCTCTCAAAACCAGTGCTGACACCCGTCACCATATTCGCCACCAGACTTCTCGTCAAACCCTGCAATGCCCGATTCTCCCTGTTTTCATTGAGCATCGTTACATGTATGATGTTGTCTGCTATCTCCAAATCAATGGCCTGATGAATTTCTCTAGTAAGGCTTCCCTTGTCACCCTGGACGGTCAGCACTTTATCTTTGTAACTAATTTTTGCTTTATCTGGAACCGGAATCGGTTTTTTCCCAACTCGAGACATGGGTTAACCTCCACTGTCGCCTAACATTTTATGAGACTTCGTTAACGTCCTTCCACGGAATTCTTTTATCATCACAGCGATTACCAGACATTGCAGATAATCTCTCCACCAATATTCTTTTCCCTGGCATGCTTGTCCGTCATAATCCCTTTGGACGTCGATAAAACGGCAATACCCAATCCACTGTACACCGGCTTGATGTCCTTGCCCTTCATGTAGACCCTTTTGCTCGGTTTGCTCACACGGTCTATGCTAAGAATCGAGTGTTCCTGTTTGTCGTTATATTTCAGGTAGACCCGCAGTACACCCTGTTTGTTGTCCTTTATGAATTTATAGTTGCGGATATAGCCTTCGTCTTTCAGTAATTTTGCCAATTCGAATTTCATCTTGGAACCGGGTATGTCGACACTATTGAACTTTGCCTTGCCGGCATTCCGAACCCTGGTCAGCATATCGGCAATTGGATCGCTCATCGCCATTGTCTTCTCCTATCTCTCTTAACCTATCAAGCTGTGCGCTTGTTGAAACCGTAAGTTTCGATGTCCGCCACCGAAACCGCTCTATTTACCAGCTCGACTTTATGACGCCTGGTAGTTTCCCCTGTGATGCAAAGTCACGAAAACAGATTCTGCAGATACCGAATTTCCGAAGAAAAGCTCGGGGTCTGCCACAAATGGGGCATCTGTTATACGCCCTTACCTTGAATTTCGGTTTTGCGGCTGCTTTATTTCTTAGCGCTGTTTTTGCCAAATTATCCTCCCTCGTCAATAAAATCGTTACACAATTTTATAGGACGCGACTTTGTCGCTCCAAAGCGAAAAGTCCGATATAGTCAGTTCTCGTAAAAAGTTTAAATTCAAGGCATGCAAGTTTTGTAATCATGAGGCGTACGCGTTGTACGTTGAATGATTGCAAAATGCAGCACAACGTAGAAGTTGGGCTTTTTACGAGAACCGTCAATTTTTAAACGGCATACCAAGCTTTTTGAGAAGCTCTTTCCCTTCTTCATCTGTTTTTGCGGTTGTAACGATAGTGATATTCATGCCCTTGATTTTATCAATCTTATCGTAATCGATTTCCGGGAAAATAATCTGCTCTTTGATACCCAGGGAATAATTGCCCCTTCCATCCATGGCATTACCGGAAACACCTCTGAAATCACGAACACGCGGTAATGCGATATTGACAAGCTTGTTTAAAAAATCATACATGCGATGCTTTCGGAGAGTCACCATACAGCCAATCGGCATGCCGGTTCTGAGCTTAAAAGCTGCAATCGACTTTTTTGCCCGCGTTATCACCGGTCGCTGGCCGGCAACAGCTGTGAGCTCTACTACAGCAGAATCGAGCACTTTGATGTTTTGAATTGCCTCACCCATTCCTATGTTCAACACTATTTTTTCCAGCTTGGGCACCTGCATGATATTGCCGTATTTAAAGGTGTCAACCAGCGCCGGCATGACTTCTTTTTCGTAATATTCTTTCATCTGTGACATTCTGTTTTCCTCGATCTTAGATCTCCCTGTTTGATTCAAGCGTCTGAAACGTTCTATGCGCCGATTTCGTCAGAAACTGAATAAGATCCCGGGTTATGCATCTATAATTTCATTGCATTTTCTGCAAGAACGCACTTTTTTCCCGTCATCCAGCCGTCGCATCTGGATACGAACCGGGCTCAAACATTTGCCGCACATCAGCATCACATTCGACCACGGCACAGTTGCTTCACTTTCAACGATACCACCCTGGCGATTTTTAGCAGTTGGACGGGTATGTCGTTTAACGACATTGATGTTCTCGACGAGAATTCGATCCTTCTTCCTATCAACCCTCAACACTTTACCAATCTTGCCTTTGTCCTTACCGGTAATGACCTTTACTTTGTCATCTTTTTTTATGTGACTCTTGTCTCTTAACATATCCTCGTCTCCACGGGCCCATCGGATTATAGAACTTCAGGTGCCAATGACACGATTTTCATAAATCGCTTGGCGCGTAATTCCCTCGCAACCGGCCCAAATATACGTGTCCCGATCGGTTCTTTCTGTGCGTTAATCAAAACCGCTGAGTTATCATCAAATCGAATAAAAGACCCGTCCGGTCTCCTTATTTCTTTTTTTGTACGGACAACAACTGCCTTGAGAACATCTCCCTTTTTGACCTTTGCATTGGGGATGGCTTCCTTGACCGAAACGACAATAATATCGCCAATACTTGCATACCGCCTTCTGGATCCGCCAAGAACTTTAATACAGTAAAGAATCTTGGCGCCCGAGTTGTCCGCTGCGGTCAGTTTTGTTTCCGCCTGAATCATCTTTCTATTCCTTTATATCAAACAGCTTTTTTAACAATTTTAGCAATACGCCATCTTTTGTTTTTGCTCAAGGGCCGCGATTCCGTCATCAGCACCTCGTCTCCAATCCGGCATTCGTTGGACGCGTCATGAGCAGAAAATTTAGCGCGTTTGCGAATATATTTCCCGTAAAAGCGATGCTTCACGAGTCTTTCAACCTGGACCGTAACCGTCTTATCCATTTTATCACTTACAACCGTTCCAACCTGTTGTCTTTTCATTCCTATTGTTTTCATAACAGCTTTTATCGCCTATTCCTGGTTTTGGTTTTCTGTTTCACGAATAATGGTCATGACACGCGCGATATCGGATTTGGTCAGCTTTAGCTTCGTTGGGTTCTCAATCTGTCCAATGCCGTGTTGAAAGCGAAGGTTAAACAATTCCTCTTTCAAATTGATCAGCTTCTGCTGCCGCTCATCGGAGCTGAGATCCCGAATTTCTTTTGACTTCATTAGCCCACACTCCTTTCCACAAATTTCGTTTTAACGGAAAGTTTGTGCGACGCAAGCCGAAGAGCTTCTTTGGCAAGATCCTTGGGCACACCCCCCATCTCGTACAAAATTCTTCCTGGACGGACAACCGCAACCCATCCTTCAGGAGCGCCCTTGCCTTTCCCCATACGAACTTCAGCCGGTTTTTTCGTGAAGGGTTTGTCTGGGAAAATGCGTATCCAGAGTTTTCCACCTCTCTTGACATGACGCGTCATGGCAATACGCGCAGCTTCAATCTGTTTATTGCTGAGGGTACCACATTCGACGGCCTGCAAACCGAACTCCCCGAAATTTAGCTGGCCACCTCGTCGGGCCAACCCCCGCATTTTGCCTTTTTGTTTTTTTCGATACTTTACCTTTTTAGGGCTCAGCATGGTTTATCTCCTGTTAAAGGGCTTTGAAGCGATCTTTCTAAATTCCGTTTCGGTAACGCTCGCCCTTGCTTATGTTATTTGTTTTCGACCGGCTAGGCACGACCCGGTTCCGTGTCTTGTTTGCTCAGTATCTCTCCCTTGAAAATGAACACTTTTATACCGATAAGACCGTATGTGGTTTTGGCTTCTGTAAACCCATAGTCAATGTCCGCTCTCAAGGTATGCAGGGGAACCCTGCCCTCTTTGTACCATTCCGTCCTGGCCATCTCGGCACCACCCAGTCTCCCGGAACAGATAATCTTGACACCCTGTGCGCCGAAGCGCATTGCCGAAGACACACCTCTTTTCATAGCTCTTCTGAAAGCAACCCTGCGCTCTATTTGCAGTGCAACGTTTTCAGCCATGAGTTGTGCATCAACCTCGGGTTTTCGAACTTCCTGAATATCGATGAGAACTTCCTGCGAAATCAACACTTCCAGATCCCGCTTTAACTGCTCTATTTCAGAACCTTTTTTTCCGATCACAATCCCGGGCCTGGCTGTAAATATTCGCAGGCGTACACGCTTGGCAGATCTTTCGATTTCTATCCGGGAGATACCTGCATGATACAGTTTCTTCTTGATGAATTTACGGATTTTATGATCTTCGAGGATATAGTCCGCATAATTCTTCCCGGCATACCATCTGGAATCCCATGTCTTGACGATCCCTAATCTTAATCCAATCGGATTTACTTTCTGACCCAAGCTCGTACCTCCTTTTTATAAAGCCTTTTCAGCTAATACGACTGTTATATGGCTGGACTTTTTCAATATCCTGGCACCGCGTCCCCGTGCTCTGGCCGAAACCACTTCAACGAAGGACCCTGGTCGACAATGAGGTTTTGAATTACCAGGGAATCCACATCGATACCGTGATTGTTGTCGGCATTTGCAGCAGCGGACCGAACCGTCTTTTCCACGAAACCCGCCGCCTTCTGCGGCATGTACTTCAGCATGTTCAATCCGGATTCTACCGGCTGTCCTTTGATAACGCCCGCTAATTTCCTGACTTTCTGGGGCGAAATACGAACGTATTTGGTTACCGCCTTGACCTCCATTACCGAAACTCCCTTTTAAAAAGTGTTATCTTCTTAACTTCGATTTTCTATCTCCGGCATGACCATAAAACGTTCTCGTCGGTGAAAACTCACCCAGTTTATGACCCACCATGTTTTCTGTAACAAAAACCGGAATAAATTTTCTCCCGTTATGAACCGCAAACGTTATGCCCACCATTTCGGGAATGACGGTCGATCGCCGGGACCAGGTCTTTATTACCTGATTGCTCCTGGATGACTGGGCAGTCTCCACCTTGTTCATTAACTTCTGGTCGATGAATGGACCTTTTTTTAAAGACCGTGGCATAAATTCTCCTGAACTGTGTTATTTTATCCGGTTGTTCCCGCTTGATTCTGCTGAGAGGCAGTGTTGCGGACATTCTATCTTTTGGTACGCCTTTTGACGATAAACCTGTCGGTTTGTTTGTTTTTTCGGGTTCTGTAGCCCTTTGTAGGCACGCCCCATGGTGTACATGGATGCCGTCCACCTGATGAGCGGCCTTCACCACCACCCATGGGATGATCCACCGGGTTCATGGCTACACCCCTCACCTTGGGTCTCTTGCCAAGCCATCGTTTACGACCGGCCTTGCCCAGATTGATATTTTCGTGGGTCACATTTCCGATCTGTCCGACAGTTGCCATACAATTAAGCAATACCATTCGGACCTCGCTCGAGGGAAGTTTGACCAGCGCATAACGATCTTCTTTGGCCATGAGCTGCGCATACGTTCCTGCACTTCGGACGATCTGTCCGCCCTTACCAAGACGCAGTTCGATGTTATGAATATGCGTTCCAAGCGGAATGCTTTTCAATGGAAGCGTATTGCCCGGTTTAATATCAGCTTCGGGCCCGGACATCACTTCATCGCCCACGGAGAGACGCAACGGGGCAAGGATATATCGCTTCTCACCATCTGCGTATTGAAGAAGGGCAATCCTGGCACTCCGATTGGGATCGTATTCAATTGAAGCGACTTTTGCAGGGATACCGACCTTGTCTCTCTTAAAATCTACAATCCGGTAATATCGTTTGTGACCGCCCCCGCGATGACGACTGGTAACCCGCCCGTTTGCGTTACGCCCACCGCTCTTTTTGATGATTCGCAGCAAATTTTTTTCGGGTTTTTTCTTGGTAATCTCTTCAAACGAAGCATATGATTGAAATCGACGTCCCGGTGATGTCGGTTTAACTCTTCTTGTACCCATACCTATCTCCTAATGAACGAGCTCGAAAAAGCCGAACTCGTTGGTTTTAGGTTTTATGTGTTAAGTTTTAAGTAAAAAGCGGAATGCCAACCTAAAACCTAAAACCTAAAACGATATTTATACCCCTTCAAAAAAATCGATTCTCTCGCCCGGCATGAGGTTCACAATCGCTTTTTTCCAGTTTCTTCGTCTACCTTCAATACGGCCCCGTTGTTTAACTTTGCCTTTAACCTGCATCGTGCGGACATTGGCCACCCTGACATCGAAAATCTTTTCGATAGCTCTTCTGATTTCGACACGGTTTGCCCGACGATCGACCTCAAAGGATAACTGATTATGATCTTCTTTCTGGATGCTGGTTTTTTCAGTAATCAGGGGTCGAATGATAATGTCGTACTGGATCATTAGAGCAGCCTCCCTTCGATCGCCTTTACAGAAGCTTCAAGCAGGACAAGGGTCTTGTGCTTCAGAATATCATATACATTGAGCCCCTCGAATCTCATTACTTTGAATTCGGATATGTTTCTGGAAGAAAGCGCGAGATTTTCGTTCTCCTGATCGATAATAATCAACGCATTCTCCATATTCAGATTTTCGACTACCTCCGAAAAAGCCCTGGTCTTGATCTCATCGAGCTCGAATTGGTCCAGAATCAAAATATTCTCATCCTTGAACTTGCTGCTCAAGGCCATTTTAAGCGCCAGTTTTTTGACTTTTTTGGGTACCTGGTAGGCCCATGATTTCGGCTTTGGACCAAAAGCGACACCACCGCCCCTGAGCAGAGGTGCTTTGATATTCCCCCTCCTCGCTCTGCCGGTTCCCTTTTGCCGAAACAATTTCCTGCCACTCCCTGTAACATCCGACCTGTGTTTGGTGGAAGCAGACCCAGCGCGCCTGTTTGCCAGCTGCATGGTGACTACCTCGTGCAGGACGCTCTTCTTCACCGGCACGTTGAATATCTCATCATTCAAATCTACCTGCGAAACTTTTTTACCTGAACTATTTATAACATCTACGACAGCCATGGATTCCCTCGGTTCTTATTTTGCGAATTGCGGTTTTCTAATGGTAACAAAGCTTGAATTATGTCCGGGTACCGCTCCTTTCAAGAGGATGAGGTTTTCCTTGGGCCTGATATCAAATATTTCCAGGTTCCGGACGGTCTTTCTATCATGCCCGTATTGTCCGGGCATTTTCTTTCCTTTGATGACCTTGGCCGGCCATGCACTGCATCCAATTGAGCCGGGTATTCTATGGCTATGGCTTCCATGTGTCTGTTTTCCGCCATGAAATCCATGCCTTTTGATGACCCCTGAGAAACCGCGTCCTTTAGACGTCCCGGTCACCTCTACACGTTCTCCAACGGTAAACATCTCTACAGTCACCTTCTGACCCGGGCTGAATTCTTGTGGGTTTTCAACCGGCATCTCTTTGAGAACCCGGGCGGTTTTAGCCCCGCTCTTATTAAGGTGCCCCCGCAGTGGTCGGTTGGTTCGTTTTTCTTTTCTTTCCCCAAAACCGAGCTGCAGAGCATTGTACCCATCACTTTCAACGGTTTTAACCTGTGTCACGACACATGGTCCCGCCTCAATAACCGTTACGGGAACCGCTCTGCCTTTCGCTGAAAACTGTCTGGTCATACCCAATTTTTTTCCGATTAAACCTTTACACATAATTCACAACCATTCCTATGCTATAGCTTGATCTCTACATCGACACCTGGAGAAAGGTCCAGCTTCATCAATGCGTCAACCGTCTGTTGTGTCGGCTCTAATATATCCAGCAACCTCTTGTGCGTTCTCATTTCAAATTGTTCACGTGACTTCTTGTCGATGTGAGGAGAGCGAAGAACACAGTATTTATTGATCACGGTGGGAAGTGGTATAGGCCCAACAACCTTAGCACCCGTTTTTCTTGCAGTGTCCAGGATATCTGCAGCAGATTGATCGAGCAGCTTGTGGTCATATGCTTTGAGCCTGATTCTTATCTTTGAATTCATTATCATGATTCAATCTCTCTCTTTATTCGATTATTTCGCTTACCACGCCGGCACCGACGGTTCGACCGCCTTCACGTATAGCAAACCTGAGTTCTTTTTCCATTGCGATGGGAGTGATCAGTTCGGCCGTTATCGTTACATTGTCTCCGGGCATGACCATCTCCACACCCTCGGGAAGATCCAATATCCCTGTCACATCCGTTGTCCGAAAATAAAACTGCGGCCGGTATCCATTGAAAAACGGCGTATGACGACCACCCTCTTCCTTGCTCAATATGTAGACTTCCGCCTTGAACTTCGTGTGTGGATTTATCGTCCCCGGTATCGCTACAACCTGGCCTCGCTCTACTTCCTCACGCTTGGTACCCCGCAGTAGAACACCGATGTTGTCACCGGCACGACCTTCGTCCAACAGTTTCCGGAACATTTCCACGCCCGTACACACCGTCTTCTGGGTCGGGCGAATGCCTACGATCTCAACGTCATTGCCCACATGAATTATACCTCGCTCCACACGACCCGTTACCACCGTGCCACGTCCCGATATGCTGAATACATCCTCTATCGGCATCAAAAACGGCTTGTCGATGTCACGTTTCGGCTCCGGTATAAAACTGTCGATGGCATCCATCAGCTCGAAGATGCACTTGGCCTCTTCTCCATCAGGATCGTCACTCTCCAGCGCTTTCAACGCGCTGCCACGGATGATCGGCGTGTCGTCTCCGGGAAACTCATATTTGTCCAGTAATTCCCGAAGTTCCAGCTCCACCAGCTCAATCAGTTCCTCGTCGTCCACCATGTCGCATTTATTTAAAAATACCACGATCTGAGGGACGCCCACCTGACGGGCAAGTAATATATGTTCTCGGGTCTGGGGCATGGGACCATCATCCGCTCCTACCACCAGTATGGCACCATCCATCTGGGCCGCTCCCGTAATCATGTTCTTTATGTAATCAGCGTGACCTGGACAGTCCACATGCGCATAGTGGCGGTTTGCCGTCTCGTACTCCACATGAGCCGTCGCGATTGTAATCCCACGCTCTTTCTCCTCGGGAGCCTTGTCTATCTGATCAAACGGTATGAAATCCGCCATCCCTTTCAGACCGGCATGCTTGGTCATCGCCGCTGTCAAAGTCGTCTTACCGTGATCAATATGGCCTATCGTTCCTACGTTTACATGCGGCTTGGTTCGCTCAAATTTTTCCTTTGCCATCTTCTCACCCTCCCCTTTGATTTTTTGATCGGTTCAACACACCTGACTGTGAGATTTTTTTCATTCGATTGGTTCAAGAACGTCGCTACCAGCGATAATGTGCGAACGCTTTGTTGGCATCGGCCATCTTGTGCGTATCTTCTTTTTTCTTGACGGTCGCTCCCCGGTTGCCGGCTGCATCCATAAATTCTCCAGCGAGCTTTCCCGCCATTCCTTTTTCTGAACGGCTCCGGGCATAATTGATCAACCAGCGGAGCGCCAGGGCCGTTCTGCGTGAAGGCCTGATCTCCGTAGGAACCTGGTAAGTCGATCCGCCTACCCGCCGTGACTTGACCTCGATCATGGGCCGGGTGTTGTCTATCGCCTGCTCAAATACCTTCAGCGGTGGTTTACCCGTCTTCTCTTCTATGATACCAAACGCACCATACACGATTGACTCTGCAGTACTTTTTTTGCCATCCCTCATGATGCAGGCAATAAACTTCGATACCAGCTTGCTGTTAAATCTTACATCTGGAATGATAACGCGTTCCGGCACTTCTCTTCTTCTTGGCATCCTCTAAATCCTTTTGGTTCGTACCTTGATCCTGAATCTTTATCTATTTTGGTTTCTTTGCGCCGTATTTGGACCTGCCCTGCTTTCTTTCCACTACTCCCAGTGTGTCGAGGGTACCTCTCACAATATGATAACGGACACCGGGAAGGTCTTTTACACGCCCACCACGTACCAGGACAACTGAATGCTCTTGCAGGTTGTGACCGATACCCGGGATATAGGCCGTTACCTCTATTCCGGTCGTCAACCTGACCCTTGCAACCTTACGCAGCGCCGAATTCGGTTTCTTTGGCGTTGACGTATAAACACGCGTGCAGACACCTCTCTTTTGGGGTGCCTTCTTTAGAGCCGGTGTATTGGTTTTCTTTATTACCCTTTTACGGCCCTTTCTGACCAGCTGGTTTATGGTTGGCATACGCTCCTCGTTTAATGTGTTAATAAAATCATTTTAATGTTTTTATGTAACGCGACATTGTCGCTTTTTTGCGAAAGGCTAAATTTCCCATCCCCCCAGCTCCAAAAATCCAGGATTTTTGACAAGGCTTCTACGAGTTTACTTCGGTCTGAGGTCCGGGTCGAAGACAATCAAGCCGCTGCAGGGGTATTACAAAGTTTTTACATCAGTACTTT
>Ga0190293_1000037_pt1 | contig 49918 bp, 45 predicted proteins | sample 48693001_MG_FD_161671 | JGI IMG/M metagenome (GOLD analysis project Ga0190293, IMG submission 161671) | Hydrothermal vent microbial mat bacterial communities from Southern Trench, Guaymas Basin, Mexico - 4869-30-0-1_MG | ecosystem: Environmental > Aquatic > Marine > Hydrothermal vents >...
TCTTCATAGACTAGGAATTCAGGCATTTAAACCACATCTTGTTGAGGGAAATGCAATTACTCTTCATCCAATGGTATGTCCTGCATTCAATGCAGATTTTGATGGAGACCAGATGGCAGTTCATGTCCCTCTCTCTCTGGAAGCACAGGCTGAAGCAAAACTTCTTATGCTTTCAACCAATAATATTCTCAATCCTGCAAATGGTAAACCTCTTGCAGTTCCTACTCAGGATATGATTCTCGGGTTCTACTATCTTACTTTCTATAAAAAAGGGTTGAAAGGCGAGAATATGATTTTCAGTTCCCAGAAAGAAGTTTTAATGGCTCTTGAGAATAAAATTATTGATATTAACGCAAAGATAAGAGTAAAATATATAGGAAAATTGAGAAATCTGGATTCATATCCACTTGATGATCAGGATGTTGCGAATTGCCCTGAAACAGAGATCAAAGAGGGAGAAAACAGACTTCTTGTAACTACTCCTGGAAGAATTATTTTTAACCGTCTACTTCCACCAGCAACCCCCTTTGTAAATGGATTGTTAAAGAAAAAAGGTATTCAGAATATAGTATCTTTTATTTACCTTGTTCAGGGATTTAATCCTACCGTTGAGACTCTGGATAAACTTAAAGAGGCCGGTTTCGAATATGCAACACGTGCAGGATTTACAATTGGTATTTCAGATCTGGTAGTTCCACCTGAAAAGGAAAAAATTATTAAGGATACTAATGCTGAGTTAGAAAAAATAGAGCAGAAATATGCACAAGGACTTCTAACTGCAGGGGAAAGGCATAATACAATTATCGATAAGTGGAGTAAAGCCACAGATAAAATCAGAGAAAAGATGTTTGATAATATGAAGAAGATAAGCTATGAAGGTGATAATATAAATCCTCTTTTTGTTATGTCCGATTCAGGCGCAAGAGGTAGTCAGGATCAGTTGAAACAGCTTGCTGGAATGAGAGGGTTGATGGCGAAACCTTCGGGAGAGATACTGGAAACTCCGATCACGGCAAATTTTAAGGAAGGGCTATCTGTACTTCAGTATTTTATCTCAACTCATGGGGCACGAAAAGGATTGGCTGATACAGCTCTAAAAACAGCAGATGCAGGTTATTTGACAAGAAAGCTTGTTGATGCAGCAATTGAAGTAATTGTTAAGCAAAATGATTGTGGCACAATTAACGGACTTGAAGTTTCTGCAATTATTGAGAATGGAAAAGAAATAGAACCTTTTATAGAAAGGATTATTGGCAGATTCGCTGCTGAAGATGTTTTGTCTCCGGATGATCCTAAAAAAATACTTGTAAAAAATAATGATCTGATAGATGAATATTCAGCCAGAGAAATAATTGACCATGGTATTCTTAAGCTTAAGATTAGATCAGTTATAGCATGCGAAACCGAGGCTGGTGTTTGCAGGAGATGTTACGGTAGAAATCTTTCTAACGGAAAACTGATAAATCTTGGTGAAGCGGTAGGAATTATCGCTGCACAGTCTATCGGTGAACCGGGAACACAATTAACCATGAGAACGTTCCATATCGGAGGAGTTGCTTCCGGAACTGAAAGCCAGACCAGAGTAAGTGCTTCTTATGATGGTAAGATCGTATACACAGATCTTGAAGTAATTAAAAATAAAGATAAAGAAATGATAGCAATGAACAGGACCGGAACTATTCAGATTCAGGATGCAAAAAAGAGAGAGAAGGCAATCTATCCTGTAGCTTATGGATCTGTGATATTGGTTAAAAATGGCCAGGCAGTTAAAAAGGGTGATCTTTTAATGCAATGGGATCCTTTTGTAAATGCAATACTCACCAGAGAGAGCGGTATTATTGAAATGAAAGATCTGGAGGAAAACATCTCTTTTGTTAATGAGAGGGATGAAACAACAGGTATGATCACACCAATTGTGATCGATATCAGTAACGAAAAGCTTAGAGATGAACTTCAGCCGCAGATAATTGTAAGAGATAAAAAGACAAATAAGATCATTAGAAAATTCCTCCTCCCCGTAAATGCACATTTAACTGTTAAAGAAGGAGAAGAGGTAAATGCAGGTGGAATTCTAGCAAAGATTCCATCGGAATCTGCAAAAACAAAGGATATTACAGGTGGACTGCCCAGGATCACAGAACTTTTTGAGGCAAGAAAACCGAAAGCACCGGCAAAAATGGCACAGATTGATGGTACAGTTCAATATGGGAAACTCTTAAAAGGCTCCAGGAAACTGACAATTATTCCAGATGATCAAAATGTAAAACCGGATGAACATAATATTCCCAGAGGATCTTACATTATTGTAGGAGATGGAGATAAAATTCAGGCAGGTACACCATTAATGGATGGGCCATTGGATCCGATCGATATACTAACTGTTCTTGGAGAAATTAAACTTGCAGAATATCTTATAAAAGAGGTTCAGGAAGTATACAGACTTCAAGGTGTTTCGATCAATGATAAGCATATTGAAATAATTGTAAGGCAGATGATAAAATGGCGCCGTATAGAGGAAATTGGAAATACCAAGTTCATTTCTGATCAGATAATTGAAAAATGGAAATTTGCACAAGAGAATGAGAAGGTTGTTGCTGAGGGTGGGAAGCCGGCTCAGGCGAAGCCGCATCTGCTCCCGATCTCCCGAGCCGCTTTAGCTTATGAAAGTTTTATTTCAGCGGCTGCATTCCAGGAAACCACGAAAATACTTACAGAAGCTGCAATTGAAGGAAAAGTTGACAGACTTATCGGTATCAAAGAAAATGTTACCATGGGGAGGCTTATCCCGGCAGGTACAGGATATCCATTATATCAGGATTTGAAGTCTAAAGATCAGGGGAATGAACTTCTGGAAAAAGCAGCAGAATAATTTAGTTAACTTTAAATTTTCGGTTATTTGATATTAAGCTTTCTTAAAATAAAATAGTGCTTTAAATATAAGAGCGATTACTATAAAAAGAGAAAAATAAATAACTTTATATTCTTTGTTTTTCATATAATAAGAAATATTAAATCCGCTGAAGTTGACCTTTTTGATAACCGGGAAGAATGAGTTTAGCCCTTTTGACCATTTTTCATATTCAGGGCCGAATTTTTTTCTCATTCTTTTATTTTCCATTACCATTAATGCAGGAAAAAAGAGGAAATAGTATATTGCAAATATTATATAGCAATATAATTGGCTTGAGGCTATTGCAATCCCCACACCCAATATGAAGTTCCCAAAGTAGAGTGGATTTCTGGATAATGCATATGGCCCGTTTGTTGCAAGTTCATTATTTTTATTAATATAACCTGAGGCCCAAGCCCGAAAAAAAGTCCCCAGCATTATAAAGAAAAATCCTATTGCAATTGATTTCGCATTTGGTTTTGCAAAATAAAGTACAATAAATAAACTTAATATTCCAACAAATGCACGGTATCTTTCAAAGTATTTTTTAAAATTTTCCATATTAAACTCTTATAAACAGTGATTTAAATAATAACTAATTATATCATATTTATTGATTGAATTCTAATTAATTTAGTTGATTTTATTGTTATACTGTACTATTATAATAGTACGAGATGGCAAAAGAAAAAATGAAAACAGAGTTTTCTATTGAAATTGATTCTCCTGTTCCTCTCTACGAACAGATAAAAAGAGAAATTAAGTTGAAAATAGTTTCCGGAATCCTATTCCCAGATGAAAAGCTTATCCCCATTAGGGAATATGCCAAACTTTTAAAAGTTAATTTCAATACTATAGTTAAAGTTTATTATCAGCTTGATAATGAGGGGTATTTGTATTCAAAGCCCGGTCAGGGTTATTTTGTTAAGAGGACTTTTAAAGAGGAAGGCAAAAAGGAGAGAGCGCTTCTCCGGACTATCACTGATGAATATTTGAAGAATGTAACAGATCTAGGTTTTTCAATCGATTATATTATAGAAAACTTAAAACTGCTCCAAAAAAAATTAAAATAGTATAATGATTTTAATAATAAATATTGTGATCTGCACATTTAGTTATTAATGAAAGGAGGTTATCATGGGAAATGATATGATCTGGGCAATTGCAGGGATTGTACTTATATTTATTGAGTTTTTTATTCCGGGACTTGTAATTATTTTTTTCGGAGCCGGAGCACTTGTAACTTCGTTGATCACTTTTGTGATAGGAAATTCGTTCTCGTTACCACTTCAATTTTTGGCATTTACAATAACTTCCATTCTTTCACTGGTACTTCTGAGAAAATATATGAAAAAAATATTTACAGGTAAAATGGAGAGTGATAGTGGTAGTGAAAATTTCAATATCGAGATCGGAAGGATCGTTCCGGTTATCGAATATATTCAGCATGGTGAGATCGGAGGAAAAGTTAAGTATCAGGGTACGATATGGAGTGCTCAATCTGAAGAATCCATTCCACCCGGGGAAAGTGTAGAGATCATTGGAAGTAAAAATCTGACATTAATTGTTAAAAAAATAAAAAAGGAGAATTAGTAATGGAAATAATTTTTGGAGTCTTTGCATTTCTTGTTATCGTAACAATATTTAAAACAGCCAGAATAGTACCCAATCAATGGGCATTTATCATCGAACGCCTCGGGAAATATGCAGGTACGCTTGGACCCGGATTTCATCTTCTTATTCCTTTTATAGATAAAGTAGCTTATAAGCACAGTCTTAAAGAAATAGCTATTGATGTCCCGCCACAAAGTTGCATAACTAAAGATAACATTTCTGTGGAAATAGACGGGGTCCTTTATATCAGGGTAGTTGATCCTGTAAAAGCAAGTTATGGTATCCGGGATTTCAGGTATGCTATTGTACAACTTGCTCAGACTACCATGCGTTCTGAAATTGGCAGGATCGAACTCGATGTCACTTTTGAATCGAGGGATAATATTAATACCCAGATTGTTCAAGCTGTTGATGAAGCGTCTGATCCCTGGGGGATAAAAGTAACCAGATATGAGATCAAGAATATAGATACTCCTCAGACAATACGGGACGCCATGGAAAAACAGATGCGTGCTGAACGAGAGAAAAGGGAACAGATCGCAATTTCAGAAGGCGACAAAATTGCAAGGATCAACAGAGCGCAGGGTGTAAAACAGGAGATGGTCGAGAATTCTGAAGGAGAAAGGATAAAGAGGGAAAATGAGGCCAAAGGTGAAGCAGCGGCAATTCTCGAGGTAGCCCGTGCAACAGCTGAAGGGATCAGAGAAATATCGCATGCTATGAATCAGGAAGGCGGAAAAGATGCTGTTAGTATGAGAATTGCATTAGATTGGATCGAATCGTTCAAATCTCTCGCAAAAGAGAGCAACTCGATGATCATTCCCGCGAATCTTACTGATTTAGCCAGTATAACTTCGATATTGAATAATGCATTTGATTTCAGTAAAAAGAAAGAAAAAGAGAGCTAAATAAGGAGATTTGAGTTCGTTTTTTCTTTAAAATATTGGATATATATACCGGTTATGTTATAAATGTATAAGTTCTTTTAACGAGGTTCTTATTCATGAATGCTATTCCGGAAATACCAGGTTATCATATTAAGAAAGAGATAGGCCGTGGAGGTATGGCCAGGATCTTTTCCGCTATAGACAGGATATCTGACCGTAAAGTTGCATTGAAGGTTTTCATGCCTACCTTGATCAATGAAAAAGATGCAAGGGCAAGATTTGTTTCCGAGGGAGAGATCCTTTCAAAACTTAACCACAAGAACATTGTCCCAGTTTATGATGTCGGAAGTTTTGATGATCTTAATTATATTTCGGTTGAATATCTGGAAGGGAAAAGTTTAAAGGATAGGATCCATCCGGATGGGGGAGACCGGATCAGCGTAAAAGAATCTCTGAGTGTAATCAAATCAATTGCCGGAGCTCTTGCTTATTCACACAGCAGAGGATTGATACATAGAGATATAAAACCTGAAAATATTTTATTCAGAGCCGATGATACACCTGTGCTAGTGGATTTTGGTATAGCCAAAGATTTTTCAGCAGGAGAAAATTTAACAATGACCGGGACATCGATCGGTACTCCATTTTATATGAGCCCTGAACAGATAAAAGGGCTGCCTCCGGACCAGAAAAATGATATTTACAGCCTGGGTGTAGTTCTTTATGAGATGCTTACAGGAGAAATCCCATATAAAGGGACAGATATTATTACCGTTGCGATAAAACATGAAAGAGATCCCATCCCGACTCTCCCCACTGAGCTTTCTAATTTACAGGAATTGATCAACAGGATGATGGCAAAAAACAGCAATGATCGCCCCTCAGGTGGTAATGAAGTTATTGATCTGATAGATCTTTGGGATCACAGGCCTGATATTCCACCTGTTAATGATAAGGGAATAGTATTTCGAAAGGTAAGAAGGAAATTATTAAAGATCATGTTATTCCTGGCCGTTTTTCTGATACCTGTGATAACCGGGCATCTGATGAAAAAAGGTTCCGATGTTCAACTTACCGAGACAAATAAAATAATTAAAAAAAACATTGAAAAAGAGAAGCCTCCGGTAATTGTCAAAACAATCCGGAAAATTCTCCCTGATTTTCAATTAAGGACAAGGAACAAAATCATCTCCGAAGAGGAAATTACAATCTCTCTTATAAAATATAACTTTTTTGATTCTGCTCATAACCCTAATGGAAATTTTATTAACAGATACAAAACTGAAGTATATAAACAGCAAAAAGTAGTAATTGACGGGAAAACCGGGTTGATGTGGGACTATAGGGGATCATTCAAATCTATGTCAATAAGTTCCGCCCGCAAATGGATAAAGGAATTAAATAATAAAAAATTTGCAGGTTTTTCAAACTGGCGACTTCCGACTATAGAAGAAGGTGCTTCTCTTCTTGAGAAAAAAAAGTGGTATGGCGATCTTCATATATTTTCCGTATTTTCTATAATTCAGAAAGAGATCTGGACATCAGATATAAAAGATAGTAAAAACAGCAACTGGATAATCAGCTTTAAAAAAGGGAGAATAAAAAATGTTTCTCTTTTCCGGAAAAGATCATTTGTAAGGGCTGTTAGAAAGATACACTAATTAATAATCATAACGTATATAGTGAGATGTCATTTGTTGATTGAATACTATATCTGATCAATAGATATATATTATAATTAGAAAAGGAGGGGGAATGAACCTGATTTCCGCAGTGGACATAAATAAAATTTATCAATCAGGAGAGATAGAGGTCCCGGCATTAAGATCAGTTAATTTTGAAATCGAAGCCGGATCTTTTATATCTTTCATCGGGCCTTCAGGAAGTGGAAAAACTACTCTTTTAAATTTGATCGGTTGTCTCGACAAACCAACTTCAGGTAAACTAAAAGTAGCAGGGGTCATAACTTCAGATCTTTCAAGAAGGGAAGCGGCATCTTTCAGAGGGGAAAACCTTGGTTTTATTTTCCAGGATTTTAACCTTATTCCTGTATTAACAGTTTACGAAAATGTTGAATATCCTCTGTTATTAGTTCAGAATCTTCCTTATAAAGAGAGAAAGGATCGTGTTCATTCTCTCTTGGAAAAGGTCGGGATGAAAGATCAGATGAATAAGTATCCGGATCAGATATCCGGAGGGCAAAAACAAAGAGTTGCAGTTGCCAGAGCTTTAGTCTCAAAACCAAGGCTTGTTCTGGCTGATGAACCTACAGCAAATTTAGATAGTAAGACAGCATTTATGGTTATAGATATAATGAGGCAAATGAGAGATGATTATGGCGTCACTTTTATATTTTCGACCCATGATCCGAAAATAGTTAGTGAAGTTGAAATTCTATTTACCCTCGAAGACGGGATGTTGGTAAATACTTCAAAGGGAAAAGGAGGACGGAATGATTAAATTATTCAAAATTGCATTGCGAAACCTGATCAGATTTAAGCGTAGAACACTCCTGACTACTTCTCTTATTGCAATTGGAGTTTTATTTGTTATGGTTTTCATCGCTGCCTCCAGTTCTTTTAACAATATTATTATCGGTCAGATCACGGATTCGATGCTTGGTCATATACAGGTTCACAAAAGAGGGTATATGGCATCAATCGACAGCTTACCTCTAACATTGAACCTGAGTGAAAAAGGATGGAAAAAATTCCAGTCCATTGCAGAGAAAATTCCGGAAATTGAATCAATATCTCCAAGAATAAAATTTGGTGGAATGTTCAGTAATTATATGGACAGCACTAATATTCGGATAAACGGAGTGTATCCTGATATGGAGATTGCTACGATTCCTCTACTTTTAGCCAGAGTAAAAGGGGGAGAGAAAACAATAAAGAAAGGGGAAATTCTCATTCCCGAACTTCTGGCCACAGGATTAAAAGTAAAAGCCGGAGATTCAGTTGTTGTAATTGCTACAAACAAGGATGGATCAGTAAACGGGAAGCAATTCAGAGTAAGTGGAATAATAGAGAGTGTAACCGGGCCAGGCGGAAGAGATGGGTATATTCATATTGAAGATGCCAAGGATATTTTGAGGATGGAAGAGCTTGAAGTCAGTGAGGTTGCTATTCGGATCAATGATTTCTCTAAATTAAACAAAATTAATGATCAATTAACTAAAAATTTGTCTGAGAGCAAAAATAAAAAGGGGAAACCGATATTTGATATAAGAACATGGGAAAAATTATCTCCATTTTACAATATATCAAAAATGATCGATATCATGACAATTTTCATTAAGCTAATGTTGATAGCTATTGTTCTTGTAAGTATTATGAATGTAATGATCATGGCTGTTTATGAACGGATCAGGGAGATCGGTACAATTTCAGCCATTGGAACAATGCCTGAAAAGATACTTGTATTATTCCTTATTGAGGGGTTTTCTCTTGGTGTTATAGGCGTTATTATAGGAAATATTCTAGCTGGGATTTCAATATTCCTCATGAATTTGATCAAAATCACATTTAATTTCAGCAGGCAGACAGGATATGTACTTTCACCTGAATTAAAGATCGGGGATATAATATTTGTATCAGTTGTTGTAATCGTTATGTCGGTTTTTGCAACACTTCAGCCTGCGATCAAGGCAGCAAAAATGGAGCCTGTTGATGCTCTAAGGCATGTATAAAATTAAAAGGATGAAATAAAAATGAAAAAGAATACATTAATTTTAATAGTTTTAATGTTAAGTTTATTTTTAATTACAAATGGTCAGATATCAGAGGCTGATAAATTGTTATTAAAAGTCGACAGGAATCTGAACCCTGAATCATATGAGTCCTACAAAAAATTGATTAACATTGAACCAAATGGCAGAAAGAAAGAATTTGTACTTTTTACAGTAAAAAAGGGGAAGGAAAAAGTAGCAGCCCTGTTCATTTCGCCTGCAAGTGAAAAGGGGCGAAGCACATTACGCATGGATGAAAATATGTGGCTGTATATTCCAAACATTGGTAAGCCGGTAAGAATTACAAGCTTACAATCAGTAGTCGGAGGAATATTTAATAATGCAGATATCCTAAGGCTCGATTATGCAGAAGAATACTTCGTAAAATCTTCAGCTGAAGAACCCAATGGAATAGTTATACTTAATTTAAAAGCAAAAAAAAATTCAGTTGCTTATGATAAACTAAAAATGTGGGTTGATAAGAAAAAGAGCCTTCCAACAAAGATAGAGTGTATGACACAAACGTCAATGTTGATCAAAACAATATATTACAAACAAATTAAGAACTTTGGGAAAGGAATCACCAGGCCTTCTGTAATTGAAACAGATAGTCCTTTGCATAAAGGATATAAATCAGTAATGATATTTGCAGGATTAAAGTCAAGAAAATTCAAGGATGAGGTGTTTTCTCTCTCATTCATGCCGAACCTTGATTCATTAAGATAAGTGCGAAAATTTATTATTATACTGATCTTCATTGTTTTTGCTGCAACTCTTTTAATTGGTGACGAGGAGTATTCTTTTGATCTGTCCTCAGTGAAAAAAAAATCAATTGAATATAAAGGATATATTGAGTTTCGCCCCGTTTTATCTGTCTTAAATGAAGATTCCAGATCATATTTTCTCAATTTCTATAATATTGAAGAAGGCTCAACAATAAATGAATATAATTTTAATTTGCTCCTGAATCTTAATTATGAAAAAGGGGTTTTCCATGTAGTAACCACCTCAAATTTATTGTTAGCTAATAAGTTTGATGGATGGGAAAGTAAGATATCATTTTATGAGTCTTATATTTCCATTAAACCTTCTAACTTGTTAAGTTTTAATCTTGGAAAGATCCGGTTAAAATGGGGGAAAGGATATGCCTGGAATCCTGTTGCTTTTGTAGATCGCCCTAAAAATCCAAATGATCCGGAACTGGCCATGGAAGGATTTGTTGTATTTACTTTTGAATATATTAAAAGTTTTAGTGGAGTCCTGAAAACATTGTCAATCTCTCCTCTAATATTACCGGTAAATGAAAGTATCAATTCAGAGTTCGGAGATCAGAGTCAACTTATATTCGGAGGAAAGATTTATCTTTTATTAAATAATACAGATATTGATTTTATGATCTTATCAGGGAAACATTTTCCTGATAGATTTGGAATTGATTTGTCGAGGAATATTTCCTCCAATATAGAGGTGCATTGGGAAGTTTCTTATATTCCAGATCCAAAACAAAGTGAAAAGGTGAGCTATTTACTTGGTTCACGATTTCTTACTAAATCAGATATAACATTTATCTTTGAATATTATAAGAATGGAAGGGGATTAAGTTCGGATGAAGTTGCAAAATACTATTTGGATATCGATGAAGCATACAAGACATTTCTTCAAACCGGTGATGAAACAGCTATTGAATTATTACAGGATACGACTAATCCTGTATTCAGGTCTTTTGCCTCAATGAGTGATTATCTATATTTAAGGATCAGTCAAAAGGAACCATTCGATATTCTTTATCTTCTCCCTTCTATCACTACAATTTATAATTTGATTGATCATAGTTTTTCTGTTACACCTGAATTAATATACACTCCGGTGACAAACCTGGAATTACGAGCAAAGATATCTTTTTTTTCAGGTGTCAGCGGAAGTGATTTCGGGGAAAAGCAAAATAAATTCCGGTTTGAATTCCGTGGCCGCTATTATTTTTAATACATTGGATATAATTGTTTAAAATAAGCGGCGAATTTATTTCAGATACGTCCCATTATAATACAGCTCAGAACTTTTATTAAAATTTTCTTAATCAGCTTAAGTTTTTTAAAAAAAAACATTTATAACTTGTATTTAATTTTATATAGGACTATACTGGTCTTAATTAATTTATGGAAATTATAAGAAGAAAAACTGACTATGCTTTTCGATTGATGCTCAATCTTTCTATAAACTATGGAAAAGGAGCTGTTTCAGCACGGACATTATCAAATGAAGAGCAAGTATCATATCAGTTGACTTGCAAACTCCTTCAAAAGCTTCATGATTCCGGATATATTAAAAGCAGTATGGGTCCGAAAGGAGGATATTTTCTCATCAAATCTCCATCACAAATATCTCTTGCAGATATAGTCAGGGTCATCCAGAGTCCTATCAGTTTGAGTGACTGCTTACTTGGAATTAATAACTGCCCCAAAAAATCCATCTGTTCTATCCATAAGGAATTATATAAATTAGGAAATTATATTGATAATTTCCTCAGCAATTTAACATTAAATCAGCTGATAAATATTCGAAACAATGATAGTGAGAATAATGCAAATTTTTTAATTAATAAGGAATTTAGTAAAAATAAATTAAATTAATAAGGAGGATATAATGAGAGTTTTAGTATTAGTATTTTTTATTTCACTGCTTATGTTTCCTTTGTTTTCCGGTGATCAGTGTATTGACTGCCACAAGAAGTTAACACCTGCAATAGTTGTTGACTGGGAACTTAGTAAGCACAGCAAGAATGATGTAAGTTGTTCCGCATGCCATGGTGAAGGGCACACTTCGGCATCAGATGTATCCAAAGTAATAACGATTACCCCGGATGTATGTGCTGAATGTCATGAAGACAGGGTAGCTGAATACAAGAAGGGTAAACATGCTTTAGGATGGGCTGCATTAAAAGCGATGCCTACTACTCATATGAAACCCATGGAATTGATCGATGGAATGAAAGGGTGTGGAGCATGTCACAAAATAGGGCTGAAGTCAAAGGAAGAGATTGAGGGATTGAAAAAATCCGGCGAGGTTTTTGGCCATGCTGCTTGTGACTCCTGTCATACCCGTCATACTTTCTCAGTTAAAGAGGCAAGGCAGCCGCAGGCATGTCAGACATGTCACATGGGTTTTGATCACCCGCAATGGGAAATGTATTCAACCTCAAAACATGGAGTAAGGGCACTTTTAAAACAGAATGGAAAATTACCTGAAACAGCCGCTGCACCTACATGTCAGACCTGTCATATGCAGGATGGAAATCATGAGGTCAGAACTGCATGGGGTTTCCTCGCTGTAAGATTACCTCTGCCCGAAGATCCACAATGGAAGGCTGATCAGATCACAATATTACAGGCACTTGGTGTTCTTGATCCTGAAGGAAAACCAACAGCCCGTCTCGATGTTGTAAAAGCGGCTGATGTGGCAAGGTTGACCAAGGAAGATTTTGACAGGGAAAGGAATAAGATGATCAAAACCTGTTCTGAATGTCACTCTGAAAATTTTGCAAAAAATGAGCTCAAGAAAAGTGATAATATAATTAAAGCAGGTGACAAGCTTTTTGCAGAAGCTATAAGGATAATCGCCGGGCTGTATAAAGATGGATATTTGAAAAAGCCTGCAAGTTACAAATATGACTTCCCGGATCTACTTACTTTTCATGATGCTCCGACAAGGATCGAACAGATATTGTTCACAATGCATCTGAAGCATAGAATGAGATTATTTCAGGGAGCTTTCCACTCTAATCCAGATTATACATTATGGTATGGCTGGAATGAGATGGTTCAGGATCTTACAGAAATAAAAGAAAGGGAAACTGAATTAAGAAAGCATAAGATGTAAGTCAAATTGATCGAAAATATTTCAGGCCCGCTTTAACGAGCGGGCCTTTTTTTTACCCAATTTCAAGGGTGTATATGATTGACTCATTACCCCCTTTCTGATAAAATATTCGAGTCCGGAGAGTTGGCAGAGCGGTTGAATGCGGCGGTCTTGAAAACCGTTGAGCCTTAACGGGTTCCCGGGGTTCGAATCCCTGACTCTCCGATCTTTTTAATACTCCCGCAGGGAGGATAAAAAAGATTGTAGTAATCCTGAATGAATCTTGTTCCGGGGTTTGAACGATCCGCCTTAAAGCGGATCATCTCTTTTTTTCTATCCTCTTCATCAAAGTTTCTGCAATGATCTCATGAGCTTCTTTATTCGGATGGTGATCATGCGGATGTATCCACCATTTGAAATAAGGCTTGTGAGAAAATACCGGGAGAAGTTCAATAAATTCCACTTCATATTTTTCACAAAGAGAACGAACTATCCTAATGGAATTTTTATAAAAATCATATTCCGATTCATTTTTCATAAAATGGGGAAAAAAGGCTACAATGCCGTTATAGTAGGATATTGTTTTCACTAAATCTTCAAGTGATTTATTCATAGTATCAAAATTCAGGTTCTTCTCAGGGTCATACAGATCATTAAGGTTGGAAATCTGAGCTTTCCCGGATTTCCCAAATAATGTGAAAATTGTCTGGTCCAGAAAGTATAAAAACCTCGAATATTTTTCAAAGTTTCTAAACGGCCTGTATTTTAACTTATCATTCTTGTAAAATTCATAATTTTTTTTCTGCAGCTTTGGATGTGTAAAGTCGTTCATTACAAAACCATGAACGATAATATCGGGGGAATAATTAAGTATTTTTTTTTTAAGAATTTTTAATTCTTTAGAAACATTGGCACCTCTGTGCCCGAAATTCAGGCATTCCACCTTAGTTTCATTTTCATCATTTATTTTTTTTTCTAATATTGCAGGAAAAGTTTCACCCTCTTCAACTCCAAACCCGTATGTGTATGAATCACCGGAAAAAGCAATCCTGATAATATCCTTATCTTTTTTTATGGAAGAGGTAATTCTACGTGTTTTACCCAGTGCCTGATACTTTCCAACTGAAGTATAGTCTTTGCTTGAAAAATATATCCTGCTGGCTATCTCCGCGAAGAGAAGTCCTATAAATATCCCTATCAGGATCCCAATTAGTTTAAAGGCGGTCTTATTCATAATATCAGAATAAAGTGTAAATAAATGGTGCTATAGCTGAACCTTCTGTTACAACAATGATAATCCCTATCAGCAATAAAATAATTATAATAGGAATAAGCCAGAACTTTTTTTTCTTTATAAGAAATTCAAAAATCTCTTTAATGATTTCCAGTTTCATGTGGTTCTCCTAATACTGCTTCGTAAAATCTGAAGATTCTTCCCACTCTTCAAAGTATGAATCTGATTTTTTCTCAAATCCCAGTTTCAACATTTTTTTACCTGTAACTCTTCTGAATAATGAAATTGGAGTCAGAATAAGGTAAAAAACTGCTGTTGTTATTATCCCGAATATTAAAGTACCAATTTTCCCTGTCAGTTTTAGAATCAGATCAAAAACCGGTATAAGCAGTTTTGCAAAGATTACAAAAAGGAGGTTTACCCCGATCATAATGATGATGGGAACAGCAGATATTTTACTGAAAATCAATCCTTTCTTAAAGACAAAGATATAGGTGAGAAGCCAGTATAATATTGAAAAGAAAATAATTGTATTTAATTTTTTTTTATCCATATTAATCCAATGGGAATTTTTTTATCCACTCATAATCAATGTTCTGTCTATCCTTTTCTTCTTTTGTAATTAAAAAATGACCAAGCAGCAGAAAATCCATATCTGTATTCTTGAATACTCTGAATGCATCTTCAGGAGAATTAACAATGGGTTCTCCCCTGATATTAAATGAAGTATTAATAATAACCGGACATCCTGTCCTCTTATTGAATGCATCTATCAGATCATAGTAGAAGGGATTAATATCTTTCCTGACGGAATGCACTCTGGCTGAATAATCTACATGGGTGATAGCGGGGACATCCGATCTTATGATATTTATCTTATCCAGTCCTTTTAGATTTGTTCCTGAAGCTTTTTCTCTTTTTCTTCTTTTTTTAAGTACATCATAAACAAGCAACATATAGGGAGAACTGTGATCGAAATCAAAATAGTCATCTACATGATCTTCCAGAATAGAAGGTGCAAAAGGCCTGAATGATTCTCTGAATTTGATCTTAACGTTCATGGTCATCTGCATGTCTACCGAACGCGCATCGCCTATAATACTTCTATGTCCTAATGCTCTCGGGCCGTATTCCATCCTTCCGTTAAAGATCCCGATAACTTTATTATTGTCAAGCAGTTCAGATATTTTAGAGAATACCGTATTACCCTTAAAATTTTCGTATTTAATTTTGTTCTTGTCCAGAAAGTTTTTGATCTCGCTTTCAGAATATTCAGAACCGAGAAATGATCCGCTTTGTGAATCAGATTTTTTTTTCGGAACTCTCTTCTTGTCCAGGTTGTTGTGCCACGAGTATAGTGCTGCTCCAAGGGCACCACCTGCATCTCCGGAAGCAGGCTGGATCCAGATGTTTTTAAATATCTGCTTTTTCAGTATCTTCCCATTTGCTACACAATTAAGTGCAACTCCACCTGCCAGGGTCAGATTATCACCACCATGTTTTTTCTTCATATGACGGACAATTTTTTCAACTATCTCCTCAAGTACGGCCTGTACTGAAGCCGCCATATCCATATCGAGTTTTCTAACAGGTGTTTCCGGCTTCCTCGGAGAGGCATTGAAAAGTTTATTAAACTTCCTGTTCGTCATGGTCAGTCCGACATGATAATTAAAATAATCCATATCTAATCTGAATGAGCCATCATCTTTAACATCAATAAGATTGTCAAGGATCTCCCTGGTGTAGACAGGTTCGCCATAAGGTGCCAACCCCATTAATTTATACTCCCCCGAGTTTACTCTGAAACCGGTGAAGTATGTGAATGCAGAATAGAGCAGTCCGAGAGAGTGGGGAAAGGTAATGGTTTTCTCAATTTCGATCTTATTCTTTAAACCTTTTCCAATGGTTATTGTATCCCATTCTCCGACACCATCTATCGTCAGAATTGATGCAGATTCGAACGGGGAGGGATAGAATGCAGAAGACGCATGAGATTCATGATGTTTACAGAAATATATTTTTTCGATCCCTGTTTTTTCTTTGATTATCTGTTTAATGAACAGCTTTTCTTTGAACCAGACAGGCATTGCACTGAGAAAACTTCTTATCCCTTTTGGTGCGAATTGTGCATATGTTGAAAACAATCTGTCAAATTTAAGAAGAGGTTTCTCATAAAAAACAACATGATCGATATCAGAAGTTTTTAGCCCCGTAAAACGGAGAGCTTCCTCTAATGCTTTAGATGGAAAGGAAGGATCGTGTTTTTTTCTGGTGAAACGTTCTTCCTGTGCAGCAAAAATTATCTGACCGTCTTTTACTAAAGCAACGGCACTATCGTGATAGAATGCAGAAATTCCTAAAATAACCATTCCTAATTATAGATTTTTTTACCTATTATGTCAAAATTTTATTACAGGTCTGGAGGTATTTGGAGAAGCTTATATTCAGTTTGAAATGCAGTTATAAATTTGATTTCTTGATTTTTTGATGAAAATAATATATAAATCTCTTTCATATGAATGAATATTTCAGCAAATTCTCAGATAAAATCGAGCATGCTCTTCTTAGCGGTATTGTTGGTGAGCGGAGTGTACTGGAATCCTCGATCCACTATTCTCTCTCAATAAAAGGGAAACGTCTCAGGCCACTGATCTTTCTTACACTATTGGAAGCTTTTGGTAAATCTGCGGAGGAATTCATAGATATAGCAGTATCAATTGAATATATTCACACATATTCCCTTATCCACGATGACCTTCCCGCCATGGATAATGATGACCTTCGAAGAGGAATGCCTACTGTTCATAAGAAATACAATGAAGCAATAGCTCTCCTGGCTGGTGATACACTTCTTACTATGGCTGTTGAAAAGATCTCCAATACAAAAATCAGTCCCGAAAAAAGGATCAGTATTCTCCAGATCCTGACAAAGAGCATCGGGATTGAGGGTATGGCAGGTGGACAATCACTTGATCTGCTTTTTAATGGAGACTCAGACACTATCAATGAAATACATAGAAAAAAAACTGCTGAGCTCATAAAAGGAACTATGCTCTCTGCAGCAGAGATAGCAGGACTTGATAAACAAAAAAGTGATATACTTGGAAATATAGGGTTGAAGATCGGAATTGCTTTCCAAATGGCTGATGATCTGCTTGATATTGTAGGAAATGAAAAAGAGGTAGGAAAGAAACTTCATAAGGATAGTTCAAATAAAAGCCCGAATTCTGTTTTATATTTCGGTCCTGAAGTAATAAAAAAAAGCATTGAACGTGAATATAAAGAAGTTCTCGAACTCATAAAGAACTTGGAAATTGATTTCCCTCCATTTCTTGAATTGATCAGCAGGATGGTCCACAGGAGTAAATAGTGAATGTTTTAGATAAAATAAATTTTCCGGATGACTTGAAAAAGTTGTCATATAAAGAATTAAAGACATTATCCGGGGAGATAAGAGAACTCATAATTGAGGTTGTGTCCCGAAATGGAGGACATCTTTCTTCAAATCTAGGTGCAGTGGAATTGACAATTGCATTACATAGAGTTTTCAATGCTCCGGAGGATAAGTTCATTTGGGATGTTGGTCACCAATGTTATACACATAAAATACTGACAGGCCGGAAAGACAGGATCTTCTCAATTAGAAAGAAAGGGGGGTTGATAGGCTTCCCTGATATTTTGGAAAGTGAATATGATGTGTTGAATACCGGGCATGCTTCTACATCACTTGCATTTGCATCCGGAATGGCAATAGCCAGAGATAGAAGGGGAGAATCATTCAATGTAATTCCTGTGATTGGGGATGGTGCTTTGACCGGAGGTGTTGCTTTTGAGGCTTTGAACAACATCGGTCATGTTAAGCAGAAGATGATAATCGTATTGAATGATAATAAGATGTCTATTTCTCCTAATGTAGGCGGAATCTCAAAATATCTCAATTATTTATCAACAGGGCGGCCGTATATCCGACTTAAAGAGATAGTGCAATCAATATTCAATAAGATCCCGCTTGTGGGAAAGAGTCTGGTCACAGGAACCAGAAAATTACTGAAACTGCTCAGAGTAATGACAGTTCCCGGATCGCTCTTTAATGATCTTGGTGTAAAATATATAGGCCCGATTAACGGACATGATCTTAAAGAGATGATAAAAGTGTTTGAAGAGTCTAAAAAGTATGATTTCCCGGTATTACTTCATGTTGTAACAGAGAAAGGACTGGGATATGATCCGGCATTAGAAAATCCGAGTTCTTTTCACTCTTCAGCACCATTCGAAATATCAAATGGACAATTTAAGAAAAAAGGGACAATACCTTCCTACTCTTCAGTATTTGGCAAAGCAGTCCTGGATCTTGTTGAAAAAGACAGATCAGTGATTGCCCTCACTGCAGCAATGCCTTCCGGAACAGGGCTTGACCAGGTTCAGAATAAATATCCTGAGAATTTTTTCGATGTAGGAATTGCAGAGCAATATATGCTGGATTTTGCAGGTGGACTTTCTCTGGGAGGAGTCAAACCGGTTGTAGCTATCTATTCAACTTTTCTTCAACGGGCAGTAGATCAGATTATTCATGATATTGTATTAATGAAGATACCTGTGGTTGTGGGTATAGACCGGGCCGGTCTTGTCGGGGATGATGGCCCGACGCACCAGGGAATTTATGATATTTCAATCCTCCATTCTTTGCCGGGAGTTGTATTAATGGCTCCCAAAGATGAAAATGAATTGAGGCAAATGGTTTTTTCCGGAATGGAATACAAAAAACCGGTTTTTATAAGATTCCCGAAAGAGACTGGCAGGGGAGTGGAGATTAAGGAGGAATTCACCGAAATTCCCTATGGAAAAGGTGAAGTGCTGAGAGAAGGTAATGATGGTGTGATAGTTGCAGCCGGAACTCTCGTTTATAATGCAATTGAAGCAGCTGAAAAGCTTTATAATGAAGAAAATATTAATCTGAAAGTTATTAATATAAGGTTTATAAAACCGGTTGACGGAGAACTCATCCTCTCTTCTATCGGGAAGAATAAGAAAGTAATCACAATCGAGGATGGTGTACGGAAGGGTGGTTTCAGCTCTATTATCAGAGAGTTGTTTATTTCTGAGGATGGTGGTAATTTTGATCTTCTTCCACTGGGAGTACCTGATGAATTTATTGATGTAGCATCAAGGACAGAGTTACTTGAAAAATATGAACTGGATGTTGATGGTATCTACAGGAATATCAAAGACTTTTTAAAATAGAAAAATGGGAAAAAAAATTCTGTTTCCAATTGTTTTTCTACTATTACTCCCTTTATTGTATCATGGTGAGATATTCAGCAGATTTGCAGATGTGAATAAGGACTATTTTGAAAGGATTAGTGGAAAATGGGTTTTCAGTAACAGAAAGTTTATTTATGAATTTACTGACATATTTGTAAGGAAGATCGATGGGTTTCGATACTACAAGTATAAAAGTTCTAAATATCCAAGATATGATAATTTTCTCTATGCAATCTTCAAATCAAAAAAATCAGGTGTTTCTTTTTTCTGCAGAGGTAATTGGGATAAGAAGAGGGGATTCATTCATGTCTCATCCAGGATAAGATTTATCGGAAAGGATAAATTTATCATTTTTAGCAAGGATGATATTAATGAGATATATTTTACTGCGAAAAGAATTGATTAAACTTGTTAATTACAGAGCTGAGAACACTATCAATTGATCTTTTTCCGTCTATGACTTTTATAAAATCAAATTTTAAATCCAGATAGTTTTTTCTTACCTTTAATAAAAAAGACTCCTTTTCGAATAATTTTGCCTCGACAATTCTTGAACTCTTTATCCTGCTCATCGCAGTAGGAATATCAACATCTATCAAAAAGAGAAGATCCGGCTCCGGGGAGAACTTTCTGTTCTCATCGATTATCATTTTTACATCCATACCTCTGGCTCCCTGATAACATGCAGAAGAAAAATAGTATCTGTCGAGTATGACGATTTCCCCTCTATGAAGAGATGGAAGAATATTATTCTCAACATCCCATTTTCTGTCTTCCAGAAAATATCTGAATTCATCATTTATGGGTATTGAATCCATCTCATCAGCAAGTTTACGGATTTTTTCCCCCCATTTGGAATCTGACGGCTCACGGAACCAGGATGTTTTTATTTTGTTGTCTTCAAGATATTTGAAAAACAACTTGGAAATAGTTGTTTTTCCAGACCCGTCAATTCCTTCAAAAACTATCAATTTTCCAGAACCGGATCTCATTAAAAGATTATATCCTATATCAGATAATTTTTGTAATAAAGTCTGCGGCTTTTCTTTCAATATCAAGGAGTTCGTCCTGTGATCTTTCATCCCTTAACTCTTCTCCCGAAATCCTTTCCTGCTTCAGGAAACTATATGCAGAAATAGCTGCATTTTTCATTTCCCCTTTTTTGAGATAATCAAAAAATCCGATTTTCCCCGGGAGGGTTTCATTTTTCAGCAATCTGTTAAGATATTCATGCCTTGTTTCAACATAATCGACCAGAGTCAGGTCAAATAATGGTTCACATCCTTTTATTATCTTTTTATATTTAATTTGAGATACGAAATTCTCTGATCGTGTTATCAGCTTAAAAGCAGGAGTTGAAGGATAAGGGATAATGAATGGTGAATTCGCAAGAAGGGAGAAGTGTGGAAAGTTTGATTTGAGATCGTATAAGATTTGAAATTCTTCAAAAAATTCTTTCCATGTTGATAAGTGATCCGAACTGATCCAATAATGATAATTGTTTATCCCGTGATTTTCAAATTTCTCTAACAATTTATAGATCAGGTCAAGCCCGGGTAAAGGTTTACCCAGACGAATACTCCTGCTTTTAAGGAATGTGTCTGTGCCGGTCCATAGCAGGGGATGAGAATTCCGGAAGAGGCTCGTATTAGATATAAGCTCTATTGCATCAGTATTAATTTCTCCATTTTTTTTAAAAAATGAGGTTATTGAACTTTGTATTCCCCATAAAGAAAGATTATTACTGATTATTTCTTTAAATACAGAATCGGCATACCTGATATTCTGGAGTATATCGTCATCATTAATATTTATGACCCCGGAGATTTCTTTGTCTAAATGCAATTCTTTCAATCTCTCCGTGAAAGAAAATAATAATTGTTTAATGTTTTTGATCGGGAGTTCACGGAATTTCCTTCCCTGCACTTTTGAACAGAAAATACAATTATTCCTGCAGCCTCTCGAAAAGTTCATTTCAAGTCCGTTTGATAACTCTTTTTTACCGGAAAATGAAAAATGGAAACTTAACTTCCCTAAATTATCTATGGTATTTATCTCATTGTATCCTGATAAAAGGATCAATCCCTGATTCTGGTAGAAAAATCCACTAAGTTTAAATAGATTTTTCAGGTCCCCGTTTTTAATGGATTTCAGTATTTTCGGAAATATGTATTCTCCTTCTCCACGGATGAAGAGATTTATTTCCGGAAGATGGAACATTCCACTGAGAGGGTTTAAAGTTATAAACGGCCCTCCTGCAGCAGTTATAATTTCAGGATCAGCAGGCTTGGATTCCATAAATTCTTTGAACTCTGTAAAAACATCCTCGAAAAGAGTGAAACCCCACAGATCAATGTTTTTAGAAAAATTTGTACTTTTAGAAACAGGCAATGAAATATTTTCAATATTTACATTGAATGAATTCTCGATAAGAGCTGATCCCAGAAAAAGTGGAGAAGATGTAAGTCCGATAGAATTCCATCTTTTGTCAGACCGGAGATATGGTGTCGATAGTTTTACTCTTTTTATTTCCCTGCTGAGATTAATTGGCTTGCTTTCAGATGAGATCCTGTTTTCTGGTTTGTTTTCTGAACCGTTAAGTAAGAAATTGAAAGTTCTTCCAGCAGAGATCTCCTGATTACTTTTTAAATAATACGAATTGTGTTTATGCTTTTTATTAATATCAATCCTTAGAAGATCTTCTCTATTTATATCTAAAGAATGAGTTCTTTTAATATGGAGATAATGTTGAAGTGCTTCTTCACGTGAGAAATGTACCGGATCATATGTAATAATACTCTTGCCCTTGAACAATTCGTGACCTGATCCCATTTTGGTGTAAATTATACACTAACAATAGTTTTATACACATAGTAGGGTTTATTGATTCACAAAATATTCTTGACAGGTAGCGGAAACTCTGATAATATTCCAACGATTTCAATAACACTTAAATTGAATACAAAGTTCAGTTTAAATGTTTAAGATCGGGTTAAATGTGGTGGGGTGTATTTTGATAGGATCAGGAAATTAGGATTGATCAGCAAAGTATTATAAATATTCAAATGAGAGGAAAACAAGAATGGTAACTTTGATCGGAAATTCTCTAAATTCAACTAATAAAAAAATTCTTGACAAGATGAATAAAATGGATTTCCTCTTTATAAAAAAGGAATCCCTGGCTCAGCTGAACAATGGTGCTGAGTATATCGAATTGAATGCGGGTTCTCTTCTGAATAATGAACTTTTATTTCTTATAGAAGCAGTTAAAGTTATAGAGGGTCTTGGAGGAAAAGTTCTTGTAAGAAGTAAGAACATTAATACCTTAAAGAAAATAGCTGAAGTAGCACAGAATGAAATAATTCTCGGAGATATTGAATTCGATAAGAAAAAGATCGATGATATTCTGGAGATTTCCGGTAATAGAAAAGTAAAAATTGTTGCGTTGATAAAGGATAATGGGAAGGCACCATTGTCACCGGAAAAATCTTTATTGATCGCTCAGAATTTTGTTGATTACCTCCTTGATAAGGGTGTTAACCGTGATGACATTCTTCTTGACCCTATGATTTCATCACTGGAAGAGAATTGTGATAATGGTAAGAAATTTCTTGATACTCTTGAACTTTTTAAACTTGATTTCCCAAGGGTAAAAACCATAGCTCATCTTATAGATCTTTCTGAAGGATTACCTAGAAGGCAATTAATATCCGCCCACTTTGTCTCCCTGGCCATAGAGAAGGGATTGGATTATGTTTCTCTGAATACTCTGGAAGAGACAATTCTCCAGTCTGTTATAACAACATTGTCAATTATAGGGAAAGACAAAAATATGCAGAGTTATATTAATTTCTGCCGCTCTTCACGTGAATCAAAGAAAGAATCCCAGAAAGATGAGTGAATACAAAATAAAAGAATTCCTTCTGAACAATAATAAAGATTTTAAAAATCTATATGATCTCCATCAGGAATGTGAGAAAGAACTTGCAAATCTGAGCCAGAATAGTAATATTAGTTCAGAGGAAAGTTTAAATATAAAGATCATAAAAAAGAAAAAACTTTCTCTAAAAGATTCAATGCAAAGGATGATTCTGGAACAAGGTAATAAAAAACAACAATAAGCTTCTGAATAGTTTGATGAGGTTAAGTTGAGGATAATTTATGAAAAAAAAAAGAATTAGACGGGTCAGCCTGAGCAGATTGACAAGGTTTTCTTTTTTACCATCACTTTTTTCCCTTTTGAGCCTTTTTGCAGGATTTCTTGCAGTATTTCAGATCTTTAAAGGTGATTTTGTTAATGCTATATATTTGATTATGGCAAGTGCTGTTCTTGATGGCCTCGATGGAACAGTAGCAAGGTTGACAAAAACAGAATCTAATTTTGGTGTTCAACTTGATTCACTGGTTGATGCAATGGCTTTTGGAGTCTCAACCAGTTTTCTGATATACAAGTGGGGTTTTACTCCGGAATTCCATCAATTTGGTAAAGTAATAGCTTTTATGTTTTTAAGTGCAGGCATAATAAGACTTGCAAGATTTAATGTCATAAAAGAAGCAGATGTTGTCCCTTCTGATATTTTTATCGGTCTGCCAATTCCTATAGGTGCGATCTCAATTGCATCAATAGTTCTATACTTCAAGGATCCTGTAACATCACCACTTTGGATAATGATATTCTCTTTATTTGTAATACTGATCTCTTTCCTTATGATCTCGAATGTAAAATATAAAACCCTCAAAAAGGTTAATTCCAAGGTTGGACTTAAGCTTCTGTTTCTTTTTGCAATTACCATAGCACTTCTTATAATGTTTCCTGACAAAATACTTCCACTCATAGCTATATTATATTGCTCTTCACCTATTGTATTATTGATCTTGAAACTGATAAAAAGAAGGACAAAAAAGATAGGTTTAAAATTGAAGCAGGACTCTGAAACGGAAGAATAATTTGGGAAACTCTGAAGGGAATCTTCTTTCACAAGTCAAACCTTTTAAAAGCAGACTGATCATAGCTCTTTTTTTCATGTTGATGGTATCAATATTTGTCGGTATGTTAGCACTCGTTATCTGGCCTGTTATAAATGAAATATCAGTTCAGAATAGTGGAGAATTGTCCGGAAAGGGCAAAATGATCAGAGATTTTATTCTGAAAACTGTTGGTAGTGAAAGTGGTGATCTCAGGATAATTCTTCCACAATTATTACTTTTAACTTTTTTTGGAAATGCATTGTTCAGTTTCCTCTCTTCTTACTATATGAAGACTCTCGGATTGAAAGTTGTAAAGAATATTCGTGATCAACTTTACAGGTCACTGATCTACAAGTCGATAGATTTCCTATCCAAGTCCCGTACCGGAGATCTTGTCTCAAGGATTTCAAATGATATAGATAAGATCAGATTTGCTGTATCCGAGACAATTACCATATATATCAAAGAATCTCTGACACTTATGATTCTTCTTGCAATAGTATTTTATCTTGACTGGCAAATGGCGATGATGTCACTGATCATCACACCAGTGGCAGCTATTGTCATGAAATTATTTGGAAAGAAGGTCCATACAAAAGTGATTCAATCCCAGGAAACGATCGGTGAACTTTCCTCGTTTCTTACTGAAACCGTTTCAGGCAATAAAATTGTCAAAGCATATAATATGGAGTCCAGTGAGATAAAAAAATTCTCAATTATAAATGAAAAGCATTACAACATAAATGCCCGAATATCCTTTCTTTCATCACTCCCGTCACCTCTGATGAATATGATGGGGGGAATTGTTGCCTCAGTGATCTTCTCAATCGGGATGCATAGAATCTCGAATGGCACGATCGATGCCGGACAGTTTATATCATTCCTGGCCTCACTTTTTATGATGTATGACCCTTTGAAGAGATTGTCAAAAGCTCATATAGATTTTAATCAGGGCAAGGCAGGATACGAAAGGGTTATGGCTGTTATTAGAGATGTGAATCCAATAAAGGATGTTGTGGAGCCAATAAAACTTGGCCGTGTTGAAGGGAAAGTAGAATTCAAGAATGTCTCTTTTGCCTATGAAGAGGCTGTTCCGGTAATAGAGAATATGAGCTTCTCTATAAATCCTGAGGAGATGGTTGCAATAGTTGGAAAGAGTGGCTCAGGCAAGACAACGATGATGAATCTTCTTTTGAGGTTTTATGAGAATTCTAAGGGCGAGATATTAATTGATGGGAGTGATATAAAGAAAGTGTCAATGAGTTCTCTTCGAAAAAATATCGGCCTTGTTACTCAGGATGTTTTTCTATTCAATGATACTATCAGGAATAATATTGGTTACGGTATTAATGATTTCACAGAAGAACAATTTGAAAAAGTTTCTCAGATATCAAGAGCATCTGAATTTATTGAAAAGCTCCCTGAAAAATATGAGACAATTGTCGGCGAGAGAGGTGTCCTTTTGTCCAATGGACAAAGGCAGCGGATATCTATTGCCCGTGCAATACTGAAAGATCCCTCAATACTGATCTTTGATGAAGCTACCGCATCCCTTGATAATGAATCAGAAAAAATGATTCAAAAGGCGATGGATGATGTCATGAAGGATAGGACAAGTTTCATAATTGCACATCGTTTATCTACAATTGTTGAAGCTGACCGGATACTTGTGATCGAAAAAGGCAGGATAATTGAATCCGGGAATCACAGTGAACTGATCCGCAAAAGAGGGCAATACTATTCACTCTACAATTTGCAATTTCCAGATATGGATATTATAATGTAGCGATGAAAAGTATGACCGGCTTTGCCCAGGGGAGGTTCTCTCTGGAGAAGCTCTCCATTGGAATTACAATAAAATCTCTTAATCACAGGTTCCTTGATATTTCATTTAAAGGATCCGGGACATCTCAGGAAATTGAGAAGATGGTTAAGGAGATTATCAAGGATGATCTTCATAGAGGGAAGGTTGAGATAGTTGTAGATTTTTTTAATCTTGACCAGAACAGCTGGGACATCCAGTTCAATGATTATCTATTATCGAATATTCTGGATAAGGTACTTCATTTCAAAAAAAAATATAAAAGTGAGTTATCACTCTCACTCGATTCACTTCTTAAGATTCCGATGGTATTCCATCTTGAACAGACCGGAAATGATCTGTCAGAGAAGGAAAGATCTGTTATTGAAAAAAAAATAAAAAAAATATTTCATGAATTTATAAAAAGCAGAGAGGAAGAAGGAGGAGAGATATCAAAGTCGATAGTGAGTAGTCTTGAAATCCTTGATAAAAATGTAGCGATCGTTCAGAAAAAAACTGCTGACATCGAATCTAAACTTTTTCAGAAATATAGAGATAAGATGAAAAAATTTCTGACTGATATTGATATTGATGATAAGAGGGTGCTTCAGGAAGCTGCTATTCTTGCTGAGAAATCATGTGTTACAGAAGAAGTAAACAGATTAATGACGCATTCAGGCAGAATAAGGAATATGATAAAAAAGAAGAAGAGTGACCTTCTGGGCAAAGAGCTTGATTTTCTTACCCAGGAATTACTCAGGGAAATATCTACTATCTCGGCAAAAACAAATTCGATGGATATTCATGAAAATATAATCATGATAAGAAGAGAGATAGAAAAAATAAAACAGCAGGTTCAAAATGTCGAATAAGATTCTTTTGAACATTGGTTTCGGAAATTCAGTGATCGTCAGTAAAATAGTTTCTATAATTCAACCAAATTCAGCTCCGGTAAAAAGATTTGTAAAAAAAAAAGATTCAGAAAATTTATTGATTGATGCCACAATGGGGAAGAAGGTACGTTCTGTTGTAGTTCTTGCTGACAGCATAACTGTATTATCTGCAATTTCAGTTCAGGCTTTAACTGCACGCCTTGAAAATGAATAAAATCTTTGTCATATCAGGCCCTTCCGGAAGTGGTAAATCTACATTGATAAAAATGCTTACAAAAGAGCATGATTGTATTCTTTTTTCAGTTTCTCATACTACAAGGGAAAAAAGGGAAGGGGAGATCGATTCTGAAGACTACTATTTCATCAGTCGGGAGAGTTTCCGGGATATGATAGAAAAAGAGCTTTTTGCTGAGTGGGCTGAAGTTCATGATGAACTTTATGGTACTTCAATTAATGAGATCGAAACTAAATCGGCCGGAGATAGTATCCTGATCCTTGATATTGATGTTCAGGGTGCGAAGATAATAAAAGATAAATTCCCTGATTCACTTCATGTTTTTATAATGCCTCCGGGGCTTGTGGAACTGAAAAAAAGATTGTTGAAGAGAGAAAAAGAATTAAATAATGACTTCAGAAAAAGGCTTGTTACGGCAGAAGAAGAGATTAAAATTGGAGAATCAGGTTTTTATGATTATAAAATCACAAATGATAATATTGATAAATCCTATAATAGATTTAAAAATATTTTCAGGAAATATATGAGATCAGTGACAATTCCTGACAAAAAACCTCCTAAGGAGCATTAGAATGATTAATAGTGTGCTTATAGCTTCAGGTCCAACGATAGAGCCAATTGATCCTGTAATGTTCATAACTAATCACTCTTCCGGGAAGACAGGGTATTACATAGCAGAAGAAGCAAAGAAAAGAGATGTAGAGAGGATTATTTACATTACAGGGCCATCAAATTATATTCCGGATAATGTCGATATAATAAAAGTAAAAACAGCTATCGAAATGAGAGAACAGGTATTAAAGAATTATAATGATGTCGATCTTGTTATCATGGCAGCTGCTGTTAGTGATTATACAAGTGCAAAAATATATCCTGAGAAAATCGATAAGGATCAGGAATCCATAACACTGAAATTTATAAAAAATCCCGATATTCTCTCCGAATTAGGAAATAAAAAAAAGAAACAGATCCTGATCGGGTTTTCTGTGGAGACGGAGAATGTTTTTGAGAATGGCCAAAAGAAACTAAAGAAAAATAATCTTGATCTGCTGGTTCTTACGGAGATTTCGGAAAGTAATAAGGCTTTTAATGTTGATGATAATCAGGTATATTTTCTTACCGGGAATGGAATCAAAGCTAATAAAAAGATGAAAAAATCTGATATCGCAATTATCCTTTGGGATGAGATCCTTAATTTAAATCTGAATAAGTGATATTTAAATGACGGAAATTACTGATATACTAAAATTCTATAAAGAAATTGGTGCAGATTTTGTTGAGAGGAGAAACCCGGAGCCGGCATCAGAATTACGTGAATTAACAAGGAGAATCCTTGCCTGTACGAAATGCCAGCTTCATAAAACCAAAACCAATTATGTTCCCGGAGAAGGTAACATCTCACCGGAGATTATATTTGTTGGAGAAGGCCCGGGTGAGACTGAGGATAAATTCGGAAGGCCTTTTATAGGTAAAGCGGGACAATTACTTGAAAAGATCATTGATAAAATGGGTTATTCGAGAGAAACTGTTTTTATAAGTAATATCGTAAAGTGCCGCCCTCCGAACAACAGGGATCCACAAAAAGATGAAGTAGAGTCCTGCATACCTTTTCTGGAAGATCAGATAAAGATCCTTGAACCTAAGGTTATTGTATGTCTGGGGAAAGTAGCTTTGAATAATCTTCTTAACACTAACCATCCGATATCCAAAGTTAGGGGCCAGCTATTCAAATTTATGGGTATACCTGTAATTCCGACTTATCACCCTGCCTTTATACTTCACAAAAAAGATAGAGAAGAGATTTCCCGTGTTAAGTGGGAGATGTGGAGAGATATGGAAAAGGTAATGGCAATAGTAAAGGGAGATGAAGTCGTTGAGAGTTGAAGTTGCACTTTCCCTGAATACAACCGCAAATTTCTCATATGAGTGGATAGGGGATCCTGACTCCATTAAAGGAGGGATAAGGGTTATTGTACCCGTATGGAACAGAGTAACCACAGGGTGGATCGTTAATAAAAGGTCAGATTATAAGGGACGTGTTAAATATATCCTGGGAATTATTAAAGATGATTATATTCCTGATGAAAAACATTTAAGATTTGTTAATGAAATTTCCAGAGCTTTTATGATTTCCACCGGTAAGATACTTGATGCTTCTCTATCGCCGGGAATGAGATCATTAACGAATGTATATTTCAATTCTGATGATGGGGAACTCCCTTTTTATAAAAGATCAATCAAAGAGCTTGAGAAGATCAGTAAGAGTGGACCGGTAGAATTTTATTATAAAATTAAAGGAAATGAAATACCGGAATCGCAGAATGAAATTGAAGACCGAATTGTTGATGAAAGTGTACCTGGCCATTTGATCTATTTGAATTATTACAGGAATGACTTTTATAAAAAAATCTGGTTGAAAGAAAAAGATGCAGGAAGGACACCACTGATTCTTCTTCCCAACAATCTCAGTATGGAGAGATATAAAAGTGGAATATGTGATCTTCAGATATATAATTCACGTATTAAGACAGGGGAAAGAGAAAGGGTATGGAAATTAGCAAGGGGAAATAGTCCTGTATTCATAGGAGGAGGAGAATCAGCATTGTTTCTTCCCATAAAGCGACCGGGTCCTGTAATAATTGAAAAACCAGGTTCATTTTTTTATGATAAGAACATTTCTTCAGGAATTGATCTGAGAAAAGCAGCCAGGATTAAGGCTGGAATTATGGGTGTCGATCTTATAGAAGGGAATAGTTGTCCTACTTCTTTTCAATATTATCACAGAGAATCGTTGAATATTATGGATGAGAGAAAGGATGAGGTCCTGCCTGTTTTAGTAAAAAAATTGAGTCCAGGCACAAGGATACCACCTGATCAGGTAACAGATACTATAATAAATAATTTTATCAAGGGGGACAGGGTACTTGTAATAGTAAGCAAAAAGGGTTCTCTGAGATTTTTATTCTGCGGGGAGTGTAAAACTATTTTTAAGTGTCCATTATGCGGAGGATCGATCACAATATCATCTGATAACAGTATTAACTGCATGTCCTGTAGTTATACTCATGAAAAACCGGAAACTTGCGAAAAATGCAGTTCAGAATTGAAGATTATAGAGGATATCAGTGTCAGGTCATTGAAAAAAAAATTGGTTGACAGGGCAGGTGAAACATCAGTGATATCATTTGAAACTAAGCTCCCGAATGACTATGAAGCTATTCTGAAAAGGCCGGAAACAGGAGAAAAAAATATTGTTATTTTAACTCCTTCAGAAGTAAATAGTATTCCTGAAAATTCATTTGATTCTATTGTATTTCTTAAACCTGAGTCATTTTTTGATCTTAATAATTATAAAGGAGGAGAACAGATATTCTCATTCATAAAAGGTCTTAGAGAAACTCTTTCCCCGGAAGGGAAAATTGATGTTTATTCGGTTTTTCATTTTCACTATTCTATGAAAAATATAAATGATGAAGTTCAGTATATGGTAAGAGAACTAAAATACAGGGAGTTTTTCCTGCTGCCACCATATTGTGATGTGTTTAATCTTGAAATGAGTGACAGGGATATCAGAAAGCTGGCAGGGAAAATGAGAGATATCTTCAATGAATTCAGGGATCTTCTCAATATAAAAAGAATAAATCTATTGTCCAGATCACAAATCCGGGGATTCTATAAAGGGAGTATTCAAATACATACAGAACAGGAAAAAGTAATCAATTCCGGGATTTTGAATCTAAAAAATTTAAAGATTAAAGGACTTTATTGATCAGGAAATTTAATAGCTTATGAGATATTATTTACTTTTTTTTTCTGACATATTCATGTTCCCGTTGAATATGCCCCCTTCTTCAATTACAACATTTTCAGAATTAATATTCCCTTCAAATTTTGCTGTGCTATAAATTTTCAATTTTTTGCCGCTGAAGATATCTCCTTTTGCTTTCCCAATGATATTGATAAATTCTGCTTCGATCTTTCCTGTAGTATTACCGGATTTTCCGATAGTTATTGTATTTTTTGATTGGATACTGCCATTTACTTTGCCTTCAATTATTATAGAATCTTCAGAGGTAATATTTCCTTTTATTTTAATTGTTTTACCCAGAAATGATTCCGAACTGACATTTGCTGAAGAGTTTACTTCTTCTATTATGTTTGGTTTATATCCTTTCTTTTTTTTTGTAAAATCCATTTTAACCACCTTTTACGATTTATCTTAAACTTATTATATATAAAAATAAATATATTTTCACAAGGGACTTTTATATTATAGCTTTCACTACTCTCGAAATGCCATTAAGGTCATCATAGAACCTGATATTCCAAAATCCCCTTTTCTCAAGGATATTCTTGACAATATCTCTCTGATCATATCCGATCTCAAGTAGTATCATACCTCCGTCAGTGAGGTGAAATGGCGATCTGTTTATTATTCTTTCAATAATCTCGTATCCTTTTTCTCCTCCAAGAAGAGCTGTTACAGGTTCATGATCACGAACACCTGGGTCAATAGATCTCATAGCAATTTCTGATAAATACGGGGGATTTGAAACAATAATATTAAATTCTTTTTTCTCAGGGGGGAAAAGATCAGCATAAATAGGAGTGATCAGATGAGTGACATTATGAAGCTGTATGTTTCTCTTAAATACACTAAGAGCGTCTTTATCTATTTCTACTGAAGTTATCCTGGCATTTTTTATTTTAGCAGCAAGAATCGAAATTATGCCACTTCCCGGGCCAATCTCAAGTATATTTGATGATCTGTCAGATTCTTCCAAAAGTATTTCAAGAAGTAATTCGGTTTCCGGCCTCGGGATCAGTACTGCTTTATTCACAAAGAAGTTTTCGGAATAAAATTCTTTTTCCCCTGTTAAGTAAGATATAGGTTCATTCTCTACCAGTCTTCCAATGTATTCATTGATTTTTTTTATATCTTCTTCACTGACCACCAGGGAACTACCATGGGTCCAGAATTCTTCCTTTGATAAACCTAATATGTAATTAATTATGATCAGTAGGTCAGCCGGATCAATGGGATATTTCTTTAGTGCCTCTTTATAAATGTTGGAAAGTTTCACTAACCGGCTATTTCTTTAAATCTCTCTTCCAGCAGTTTCTTTGAGTTCATTTCTTCAAGGTCTTTAATAAGCTTTTCCAGGTTTCCGTCCATTGTCGATTCGATTCCATAGTTCTTCCCGGTTATTCTATGATCAGTAACTCTGTTTTGAGGAAAATTATATGTACGGATCTTTTCAGATCTGTCTCCTTTGCCTACCTGTGATCTCCTGTCGTTTGCAATGTCATCCTGTTGTTTCTCATGCTCAAAATCATAAAGACGTGATTTAAGAACTTTCATTGCTTTATCTTTGTTCTTATGCTGAGATGACTCATCCTGGCAGGATACGACTATCCCTGATGGGGCATGGGTTATTCTGATAGCTGATTCGGTCTTGTTTACATGTTGCCCACCTGCTCCGGAAGCCCTGTATGTATCTATCCTGATATCCTTAGCGTTGATCTCAATCTCTACATCATCAACTTCCGGAAGGACAGCGACAGTTACTGTTGAAGTATGTATTCTTCCACTTGATTCAGTCTGTGGGACCCTTTGCACCCTGTGAACACCGCTTTCAAATTTAAGATACTTATTTACATTCGATCCCTTAATGTACGTAGTGATCTCTTTAATACCGCCAATACCGGAATAATTTGTGGAAATTATCTCATGCTTCCACCCTTTTCGTTCAGATATTCTGGAATACATCCGAAGGAGGTCTGATGCGAATAGTGAGGCTTCATTTCCACCTGCACCTGCCCTTATTTCCAGAAATACATTTCTCTTGTCTTCGCTTATATCAGAGACCATCAGAAGTTTTATATCATTCTCAATAACTATCATCTCTGTTTCAAGATTTTCGATATCCTCTTCAGCAAGCCCTTTCATCTCAGGATCATCAGTATTGCTGAGGATATCTAAAGATTCCTCAAGTTGCTTTTTTAGTAAAAAATATTTTTGGTAATTATCCTCAAGGGGGCTCAGATTTGATAATTCTTTCGAAAGTGATGCAAACTTTTTCCTGTCATTTGTGACATCCGGATCTGATAATTGCGTACTTAATTCAGAATATTTATTGTGTAGATTTTCGAGATAAGAGAAAAACTTTTCACTGCTCTTTATATCCATATTTCTTCTTGAATTTTTCTATTCTTCCTTCAGTGTCAACATATTTCTGCTGTCCTGTATAAAAAGGGTGGCAGGAAGAGCAGATCTCTATATCAATTGCAGCTTGAGTAGCCCTTGTTTTAAAGGAATTCCCACATGCACAAGTTACTGTACATTCCTCATATTTAGGGTGAATGTCTTTTTTCATTATTTCCTCCAAAGTAATGCTGATTCTAACATTAATCACCAATACTGTCAATATTTGATGTCTCCGGAATAATATACCCGGCAAAGTTAAATCTTTCTTAATTCAGCTACAACAGCTTTTATTAATTGCATTTTCAGATAGGGTTTTTTAATATATGATCCTGCTCCTAACTTAAGGGTCTCTTTTACATTTTCATTGTCTGAATATCCACTTGTTATGATGGCTTTCTGTTCTCCTTTTCGCATTAATATTTCAATATAGGTTTGAAGGCCATCAATCCCTCCCATGATCATATCAAGTATCAGAAGATCTACTTTCTCTTTCTGAACAAACACTACAGCTTCTTCTCCGCTTGATACCGATGACACTCTGAAATTACATTCAGATAATATCTCTTCAGCAAGTTGGCGGTTATTATCATCATCTTCAATGATCAGGATATGTTCTCCGCTGCCGATATGTTTTGTGTCGATGTCAGGCTCTTCTGCTACCTTATCATCTTCAAGATCATAGATGGCAGCAGGGAAATATAATTGAAACTCGGTTCCTTTTCCTTTAAAACTATTAACAATGAGATAACCGTAATGATCTTTCACAGTCCAAAGCACTACTGTCATGCCTAGGCCGGTTCCACTTTTACCCATCCTTTTTTTACTGAAAAAAGGTTCAAATATATTCCCCAGATCTTCCTTGTCAATACCTATACCATTATCTTTGATAACCAATTTAATATAGTCACCTTCGTTTATCCTGTCATACCCTTTTAAAGGCTCATCAAGAAAACACCTGCTTGTGGATATTTCAATTGCTCCATCGATGGGGAGTGCTTCAGATGCATTAATGATGAGATTCATTATAGTTTTGGTAATATGAATTGATGATCCGAAAATGGATGTTTTTTCTGTAGAAAGATCAGTAACATATGAAATGTTAGGATGATATTTCTTCAGTTTCATAAATACAGGACTATTTAAAAAATCTTTAATGATCTCATTAATTGATATTGGTTCTTTGTTAATTACACCTTTCCTGGTCAAAGTAAGAAGGTCTTGTACCATCTCTGCAGCTTTTTCACCTGAGCTCTTTATTATTTCTACATATTTTCTATGGGGGCTGTCCTCGGGGATATTTTTCAATAGCAGATCAGGATAGGAAACAACTCCGGAAAGAATATTATTAAGGTCATGTGCAACTCCTCCGGCAAGTGATCCTATTATTTCAAGTTTCTGAGCCTGAACCAATTCCATATTTTTTTGTTCCAATTCGTTGGTCCGTTCAATTACTCTTTCTTCAAGTTCCTGATTTATCATCTCTACTTTGTTTTTCTCTATTACAAGTTCCTCAGTTCTTTTCCTAATTTTCTCCTGTAGGTCGCCTTCCCTTCTTTTTATTCCGGTGGATTTATAATAATAGATAATAAACAGGATAAACAGGAGTATGAATACTAAAAAATAAATGAAAAAATTTGATCTCCAGAATGGAGATGTTATCATGAATCTGAAAGATGCAGCAGGAACATCCCAGCTTTGGAAACCGGTAGAGCATTTTACAGAAAATATGTATTTCCCTGAGGAAAGATTTGAATAATTGATCTGCTCCTGACTTGATGGGGATGACCAATTCGAATCAACCGGTTCTAATTTCCATCTGTATTTAACTTTTTCAGCAATGGCTGAAGTAATGCCAATAAATCTGAATGAGAGATGATTCCGATTGTGAGGTAATATGAGTTTTTGAGGTAGATTTGTTTCAGTATTGAATCCTTCACAATATTCATTAATTTCTCTGTCTCCCTGAAAAAGCTTTATATCTGTTATATGTACGATCGGAGTCCGAAATGATTTTCCAATACTCTCGGGATTAAAAACTATTGATCCTTTTTGTGTTCCCATCCAGATATTTCCTGAGCTGTCCTTGAAAATAGATTTCTCATTGCATTTTAATCCTTTCATGCCGACATTTCCTGAAAAATAAAGATATTTGTCATTTTCATTGAAGTTGTAGTTATTTAGGTTGATCCTGAAGAATCCAACATTTGTTCCTGCCCAGAGATCACCTGCATTATCAAAAATCATCGATAATATATTTTTTTCAGGAAGACTTGATGGGTACTCATATCTGCTGATTATTGGTTTTATATTTGTGGGATCGGCCAGGAATATCCCGCTTGAATATGTCCCGATCCAGAATCGGCCCTTTATATCTTTCAAGATCTCTGAAATAGAAAAATTCTCCAGTTCTTTAAACCCGGGGTGTTTTTTGAATTCTGTACCATTATAATAAAACATACCACCTTCACCACCAAACCAGATGTTCTTTTTATTATCCTCTGTAATGCATATAAGGGAATCAAAATTCAGGAAAATATCGTCAGAAAATTGAGTGAATTTTTCTTTATCAAACATAATAATATTTGCCGAGTCAGTTACGAACCATATTCTATCCGAACTATCCTGGTAGATATCATTGAAAAAAGAGAACTCATTTTCCCAAACTTTGTATTCCCTGATTATCTTTTCATTCTTTATTTGCAGAATTGAATTATTATTACATAGCCATATAAAACCGGTATTGTCCATGAACATCGGATAAAAAGTAAGAGAAGAATAAGGAAGCGATTTTTTTAAAACCTTCCCGGAATCTGCTGAAATTATATCAATCCCTTTATCTGTTGATAAAAGAACATTTTTATCCTGATCTTCAAAAAAGGACCATACATTATTATTTTTAAGTCCTGATTTCATGGAATAGCTTTCAAAAGGGAACCATTTTAATTGTTTTGAAAGGCCTCCATCCGTTCCAATCCATAAATTGTTTTCCAGGTCCTCTTCAATAGCAGTAACATAGTTGTTTATTAATCCCTCATTTGTTGTAATGGTCTTGAACTTATTGCCATCATAAATTGCAAGGCCCTCTTTTGTACCAACTCTTAATTGTCCGTCGGAAGATTCGTGAATTTTCCAGATAGAACCGGACGGCAATCCGTCAGCAATTGACAGGGATTGCCATTGATTGTTTTGTCTAAAAAATAATCCATTTTGTGAGCCGACCCATAATCTTTTTGCTGTGTCTTTAAAAACAATTGAGACTTGAAATTTTTCCGGTGCAACACTTATTGGAATCTGTTCCATATTATTTTTGTAATATCGCATGAGTCCATCTTTGCCGCCTATCCATAACGTGCCGTTCTTTTCCCGGAAAATTGTAATAATAAATTTATCAGAAAGGCTGGAAAATTCAGGATTCACTTCTATTTTACCGTTTCTATAGTGAATTACTCCACCCCTCGTATCAGTGAAAAAAATTTCCCCGTTTTCTCCACCAATGATATCCCATACCTGACCTTTGGGGAAACCGATGTCCGGATTCATCTGTTCAAACTTGCTTCCATCAAATTTATAAACTCCATTATACGTACCAATCCACAGAATATTGTCATTATCTTCATAAATAGAAAATACTCTTTCACTGGTAAGGCCTCTGGTCCTGTCGAAAGTTTCAAATTTCCGGCCGTTAAATCTTGATAATCCACCTCCGTAAGTTCCAATCCAGATGAATCCCTTTGAATCCTCAAGAATGGATGATATCTGGGTTTGGACTAGTCCGTGTTCAATGTCAAAGTTCCGGAAATTTAATTCCTGTGAAAAAGACAGAGGGATAACGCTGAGTGATAATAATAAAAATGTCCATGCTCTCATAAATACAAATATATTCTATAATTTTATCAAAATTTATTCTATTAAATTTTGCAAATAAAATTTTTATTGTAAATATCTTCAGTATTTTAATGGAATTTTGTGGAAAATTTATAAATTAAATCATGGATATCCGCTATTAATCAGTATTTATTTAATATGCACATTTTTATATAGTGGATACTCCCTATATAAAAGATAAATTCTGAAAACGCAATGCTGATGCGGTTTTGCGGCGAATGGTAATGTTATGAGAAAAATTTCTATTCTGTTATAATTTCAACAATTATTAAGTTCGGTAAGAAAATTTGGAGAAATAATGAGTTTTTCAAACCCGTCATATTTTTTTCTTTTTTTGTTGTTGATCCCTTTGATAACGCTAATGTTGATCAATTTCAAGAGAAAACGTGAGATCCTGGCTGGATTTATGTCCGAAAAATCCTTTAATAAATTAGGTAAACGTAGTGGAAGAGAAGTCCCCTTAATGAAATCACTTCTGATAGTATTTGCAGTTATTTTTTTTGTTGCTGCATTAGCCGGACCCAGATGGGGGGAGAAATTTGAAAACTTAAATATTAAAGGTATTGAAATGATCTTTTTGCTTGATACATCTTTTTCAATGAATGCAGAGGATATTAAACCGGACAGGTTTGTTGTTGCAAAGAATCTAATCAATACTATCGTTGATAATCTTGAGACTGATTATGTCGGACTTATAAAATTTTCAGGAACTGCTCACGTACAATGTCCGCTTACAATAGATTATGAAGCAATGAAATTATTGACTGAAGCAACAGAAATAAGTCCTCCAGAAGAACAGGGTACAGATTTTTATGAAGCCTTAAATCTTGCACTTAAAGCAGGACGCATATCCTCAAATAACAATAAGATCATTTTTTTGATCACTGATGGTGAAGATCAGGAGGGGAGATGGGAAGATATACTAAAGGAAATAAAATCTGAAAAACTAATAGTATTTCCGATAGGAATCGGCATACCTTCCGGAGCACCAATTCCCTTAAAAGATGAATCAGGGAATATGAAGGGCTGGAAAAAGGATAACGAAGGAAATATGGTCAGAACAAAATTAAATGAAGTTGTTTTAAGGAAGATCGCATCCGAGACAGGTGGACAGTATTTTAGATTGACAGACTCTGCAGGAATGGAAATTTTATTAAATAATTTAAAGACCTTTGAAAGATCAGTTCTCCGTAAGAAAGTCAGATCTGTCAAAATAGAAAGGTTTCACTATCCGCTTTCAATTGGTATAATATTGTTGTTAATTGAGTTACTTCTTATAGAGAAAAAAATAAAATGGAAAAGAAGCTGACAATTTTGTTATGTGCCATGATTTTTCTAAACTGGCACTGGTTTGAACCGGTTTCAAAAAAAAATAGTGAGGGGATAAAAGCATATGAAGAAAAGCTCTACAATAAGGCTCTGGAGAAATTCTTGTCTGCGAAAGGGATCAAGCCATCCTCTCCTGAATTAAAGAGTAATACGGCTTCAGCTTTATTTAATCTCAATAAATATCAGGAAGCTCTTGAAGAATTCTCAAAGATAGATCCTGAAAAGAGAGGTATTTCCGGTTCTGATTTTTTCTATAATTTAGGAAATACTTACTTCAGACTTAATAAGTTCAAGGAGGCTCTCGAAAATTACAAAAAAAGTATTATCCTTGACCCTGAAGATATAAATGCAAAAAAAAATTTCGAACTTACATTGAAAAAAATAAAGGAGCAGGATAAAAACAAGGATGATAAAGACAAGGATGAGCAGAAGCAGAATAAAAATAAGAATGAAAAATATAAGAATATTATGAATTATCTGAACCAGAAGGAAAAGGAGCAGATGAAAAAAATTAAGAGAAAGACAGGTAATTCAAAGAAGGTAAAGGACTGGTAGCCTGTTGAAAAAGTATTTAGCTATTCTGTTTTTTTTAATTTCTATTATTCCTCTGGATAGCGCAGATGTTGAATTTACAGCCTCTGTAGATGCAGAGATGATTGGTCTGGAAGACTATCTCATTTATACAATAACTTTTAAGGGTATCCAAAATCCTGTTCAGCCCGATCTGTCAGAAATTGGAGATTTTAATGTTATCCAGACTTCCAGAAGCTCGGAATTCAGGTTCATTAACGGGGTATCATCGTCGTATGTTAACTTTTTATATTATCTTGCTCCCCTTAAAGAAGGAGCGCTTGTTATACCCCCTTTAAAATATGTACATAATAATAATATATTTAAAACACAGGGGTTTAAGATAGTTGTTGTTAAGGGAAATATTAAGAAAATTGCTCCCAAAAACAACAGGAGATCTATGTTTGATCTTGATGAAGATCTTTCACCTTTTAAATCATTCCGATCAGCTCCACAGGAAATTGATGTGAAATTAAGGGCAAAGATATCAAAGAAGCTGGCCCTGGTAGGTGAACAATTAATATATAGAATACTTCTGTATTCACGAAATAGAATTGAGTCGGTAAATCTGATTTCCGGACAATCTTTTCCAGGTTTCTGGCAGGAATGGTACCCTGTAAGTAAATCTATTGACGGTGCCAGTGAAGTAATAGACGGGAAGAATTATCAGGTCTACGAGATCCGGAAAGCTGCACTTTTCCCTTCAAAAGAGGGTGAACTCTTAATCCCTTCAGTAAGATTCGAATTGTCACTGTCAGATAATTCATTTTCGTTTTTTTCTACTCCCAGAAAGATAACCAGATCCACAAACAGTATCAGAATAAGTGCTGAGAATCTATCTGGAAATTCAATAAATCTTCCGGTTGGGAGATTGAACATTACTGCAAAGTCTGACAAAAATTCAATTGATATAAATGAACTTTTAACAATCACGGTTGAAGTTAAGGGTTTCGGAAATATTAAAATGCTAAAAATTCCGGAATTTAAAAATGGAAAATTTTTTAAGGTATTTCCCTCAAAAATTACCAGAAAAACAAGCTTTAAGGATAATGGGATTTTTGGAAATGTTATAACTGAAGTCCCTGTTTCTTTTAAAGAACCAGGTGTTGTTATAATACCTTCTCTTGAATTTAAATATTATGATCCTCTTGAATCTGAAATAAAGATCAGTAAGAGTAGGGAATTGAGTATTAATGTAACCGGTAATAGAGAAGAGTATCTGTCAGATATTAATCCTGTATCGGGAGGGATTTCAAAAATTGGATCGGATATAGATTTTATAAAAAAAGGTACAATAAAGGATCAGAAGAGATTTATATATAAATCAGTTTTATTCAGAATTGTTTTATTTTTGGTTTTTATGGTTAGTTTATCTTTCCCGATTTACGAATATTTTATTAAATCTCATATTCTGGGAAATAAAAAATATATAAAAAAGAGAGTTGTTCAATCATTATTAAAAAAACTGGATAACCTTAAAGAATATGGGGATGTATTCCAGATTATTGAAGGATATCTTGAAGTAAAGACCGGTATGAGAAGGTCGGAAATTAATAACAACAGGATAGAGAACCTCTTTTATTCCTCGGGTATCAGCAAAAATGATACAGAAGAATTTCTGAGAATAAGAACAGAGAGTGAGCTCTCCAGATTCTCTCCTTCAACAATAAAGACATTTTCACAGTTCAAGATCGAGATCACTGAACTTAAAAATTTAATAAAGAGGATAGATCTGAAACTAAAATGAAAAAAGTTATCGTTGTCCTTACCCTGATAATCATTATGATCTCATTTATATTTCCAACCGGAATAAATTCGAGATTTGCAGTCGGGAATGAATATTATGAGAATGGAGAGTATCAGAAAGCTCTTGAAGTTTATCTGGAGATTGCTGAGAATACCGGCAGCTGGAAACTCTTTTTTAACATTGGAAATTCTTATTTTAAAATTGGAGATATCGTAAGATCAAAGATCAATTATTTGAAAGCTGAAAGGCTCAATCCTTTTGACAAATCTATTGAGCAAAATCTCCGGATAATAGATGGACTACTTGATAATAGAGTGAATTTACCCGAGTCGGATTTTCTTACTAAAACTTTAATTAGATTTGAATCCTTTCTTACAATAAATGTTCTCTCCGTTTTAATTTTAATAATACTATTCATCTTTTCATTTTTCACATTTAAACTGGTTCGTTCAGGAAGGTCAAAAATTTATATTTACGGTATTTTGATTTCATTTATCCTTTTGTTATTCTTTTCCTTTTATCATATTCACAGGGTCAACAATTTCTATAATAATAAATACGCAGTCATTGTTGCTCCGAATTCACAATTGCGAAGTGGCCCGGGAGAAGAAAATACAATACTTTTTGAAATAAACCCCGGTGTTACCATAAGGATAATTGATGAACACAGGGATTGGGTACAGATCACAGCTTCAACTGAGATTGCAGGATGGATAGAACGAGAGAATATTGAAAAAATAAGTTTACAATGAAATTATATCTGGATAAAGATTTTCGGGAACTTGAGGATCCTGTTGTGATGGGAATTCTTAACCTGACTCCTGATTCATTTTCTGACGGGGGCAGGTTCACTCAATTTGATTCTGCTGTTTCTCATGCAGAGACAATGATAAAAGCCGGAGCCTCAATAATCGATGTGGGCGGGGAGAGTACCAGGCCCGGTGCTGTAAAGATTAATGAAAATGAGGAAATAGACAGGGTATTGCCGGTTATTGAAAAGATCAAAAGAGAATTTGATACTATTGTCTCAATAGACACTTATAAGGATCAGGTTGCTGAAATGGCTGTAAAAGAGGGAGGCGCAGATATTATAAATGATATATCCGCTCTCTCATATTCTACTGGTATGGCGGAAGTTGTTGCAAGTCTGAATGTTCCTGTTATTTTAATGCATATTAAAGGGACCCCATCCGATATGCAGAAAGATCCTTTTTATCTTGATGTGGTCGGGGAAATTATAGAATATTTTAATGAAAGGATAGAGTTCGCGATTTCTAAAGGGATAAAAACAGAAAAAATGATAATTGATCCAGGGATCGGTTTCGGGAAAAGATTTGAGGATAATATTGCAATTATCAAAAATCTTCATGAATTCACAAATCTGAATCTACCTGTTATGGTAGGTTTGTCGAAAAAGACTTTTCTTGGAACCATTAGCGGTATTAAGGAACCGTTTGAAAGAGAAGTAGAAACTATAACAGCAGATTTGATAAGTGTAATGAACGGAGCGTCAATTTTAAGAGTACATAATGTCGAGAATTGTGTAAGATCTTTAAAGGTGCTGAAGAAGTTATTCTATAGCGGTTCCGGAGGATAACCCAGAGGAGTAAGAAATTCATTTATCTCCCTCAACAGCCTTGATGTTTTGCTTACGATGACCTCATCTTTTAGAATTTCAAGATATTCAAGTAGTTCTTTCCTGATATCCCTTATAATTTCCAGTCCATGTTCATAGCTGCTGGTAGCATCGACACCTGATGTTGCTGCTGCTCTTTCCGATTGTTTCATTTCTTTTTGTGCATCTTTAAACTCCGCCTTTACATCTATAAGATATTGTTCATCATCAGTATAAGTTTTTGTGAAATGATTATATGCGAGTAATCCAAAAATTATCAGAAGTACAATTGAAAAAAGATTTTTCATAAAAACCCCCTCGAAAATATAAGTTATATTTTATTTAAAATAAAAATAAAATTCAAGGAGTTATTAACTTTTTGGAATCTAATGACTGGTTTAAAATTTACAATAAGATTTTTGTTTTGAAATTAAAAAGGGAGGAATTAATTTCCTCCCTTTTTTTGTAATTTAACTACCTTATTGCTGACCAATTACCATTTAAATAACTACTTGTCATAGTACCGCTCATGGTATTGTCATCTGTTGAAGTACCTGTGTAAGTTGTTCCGCCAGTGAATACCCAACGTACACTTTTTCCGTCCACAGTATAAGTCCCTGTATAATTATCAGCCGGGATTGAGAATGTACCGCTCTTTTTATCCCCTGAAAAAATAATTATGTCTGAACCGGCAGCAGCAGAGCCTTGTATGGCACTTACTGTTGAACTTGTGTTTGATACGTTAGAAGCCGCAATCCAATTGTAGGTAAGAGTCCATGTTCCTGTGATATCGAACTTCTTAGCACATCCTGTGGTAAAGATCATTGCTACGAATAATGTAGCGATCAGTAAAATCATTAATTTTTTTTTCATATTTTCTCCTTTTTAAAAAATATCATATTTGTATTCTTTTTTATACTGTTAATAATAAATTTCTTTTGTAAAATCATTTTATATTAAATATATATAATAAAAAGAGTTATATCTCATTATTTTTTTTTTTTATAAAAAAGTGAAATTGAAATAGAAGAGTGATTAATATATAATTCTTCTGATAAATTTATATTGAGGATCTCAAGAATGAAACTAAGATTTTATAATACACTTACACAGAAAAAAGAAGAATTCGAAACAATGGTAGAAGGTAAGGCCGGGATGTATTCATGCGGCCCGACAGTTTATAATTTTGCTCATATAGGCAATCTCCGCACTTATATTTTCAATGATCTTCTTCGACGTGTAATCCTATTGAACGGGATCCAACTTGATCATGTTATGAATGTCACCGATGTAGGCCATCTGACAAGTGATGCTGATGAAGGTGAAGATAAAATGCTGGAGGGGGCAAAGAGAGAGAATAAAAGTGTCTGGGAGATAGCCAAGTTTTATGAGGAATCTTTTTTTAACGATATTTCTCTCCTCAATATACAAAAGCCTGAAATAATATGCAGGGCTACCGACCATATAGAAGAGATGATCAATATGGAAAAAAGGATCGAGGAGAACGGGTTTGCATATTTTGCCGGGGGAAATTTGTATTTTGATACTTCAAAACTTGATGACTATGGAAAGCTGGCACGTCTCAGAGTAGAAGATTTACAGTATGGAGCAAGAACTGAGATCGATAAAAATAAAAAGAATAATTCTGATTTTGTCCTCTGGTTCACCAGGTCCAAGTTTGGAGATCAGGACATGAAGTGGGATAGTCCGTGGGGAACAGGATATCCCGGATGGCATATAGAGTGCTGTGCTATGAGTTCAAAATACCTTGGTGAGCAATTTGATATTCATACCGGAGGGATTGATCACATTCCGGTTCACCATACAAATGAGATAGCTCAGGCGGAAGCTGCATTCGGGAAGAAACCATGGGTTAAGTACTGGCTCCATGGTGAATTTCTGGTTATGGATAAGGGGAAGATGAGTAAAAGTTCAGGAGAATTTCTTACACTTCAATTTCTTATTGAAAAAGGTTATGACCCTATGGCATTCAGATTCCTCTGTCTCGGAGCTCATTACAGGAAACAATTGATGTTCAGTTGGGAAGCAATGGAAGGTGCTTCACAGGGATATAGAAATCTGAAGAACAGGATAGCAGAGCTGAAAAAAAATGAGATCAGTAAAAACGGGGAAAACAAGAAGGTTTACTATATTAACAGGTTTAATGATTTTATAAACGACGATCTTAATATCCCAAAGGCCCTTGCTTTACTTAATGATATGATAAAGGACAATAAACTTGGTTCTGTAGAAAAACTTGAGATTACTAAACATTTTGATCAGGTATTCGGCCTTAAGCTTCTGGAGAAGGAAGAGGCTGATATTCCCGAAGATGTTCTTAAGCTTGCTGAAGAGAGAAGAAAAGCGAGGAGTGAAAAAAATTACGAACTTTCAGATAAATATAGAGATATAATCAGGGAAAAAGGATTCGAGGTCAGAGATTCTAAAGAGGGTCAGACTTTAGAAAAATTGTGAAGGTTAATAGTATTGTTAAAAACTAATCCCGAGAAAAATCGGATCAAAACGGAATGAATCATCACTAAATCGATAGGATATTCTCATCCCTATATCAAGGTCGACCGGGATTGAGAAAAGGTTAATCTCACTCCGTATCTCAAGGCCGGCAGAATTGAAAAATTTTGTACTATCACTATTGAATCCCTTCCCCAGATCTACAAATAGTCCCCCTTTTATCCTTTTCAGGTAAAGAAGCTCTCCCAGGATAAGATCAGGATATGCAATCGGGAAAGTGTAATCAAAAGTAGCAAACATCAAATTGTCCTTGAATTCATAGTCATATCCTCTAGAGAAGTTTATATTACTTGAAAAAATATAATTGACAGGCTTTTGCTTCTCATATGATAATCCGATTCTTAAACTATTGTGTCTGAAAATCCCGGGTAAGTATAGAACCCCATAACCAAAGATCCTCTCTCCTTTGTAGTAATTGTCCCATGGGGTGTGTGAGAATTCTGCTGAAAAGAACTGGCCGAATTCGGGTGCCAGATCTCTTTTTGAGAAGTGTTTATAATTTAAAAACCTGAGATTATATGAGATGGAATTAATATTACCTTCTGCAATTTTGTAGCCGTTATTTTCATTGCTCCCTGATACTTTTGTTAAAGAGAATTGTGCCTGAAGGTCCAGTTTCCTGGTGAATATTCCCCTCGAGAGGTTAAATGGTAGTAAAAGTGCTAAGTCAGCAGTTGTTTCATCCCATGCCAGTTTCAATGGACTTCCTGTATTTCTTCCCCCCCGGCTGAATCCGATTTTGATTACAGGGAATAGTCCAGCATATACTGCTCTGGTATAAAACTTCACGGTATTTTCATTCGTATTAAAACTGAACCCTCCTGTTAAAAAAGTTGTATTAAGTTTATTGCTTGAATATAATTCAATTGCCGGCTCAGTCCGATAGGGCAGTAGTACTCTGCTGTGAAAGTTAATCAGATTTTTTAAAGGGCTGTATTTTTTGATAATATACTCTTTCTGTGGGATTTTTTCTACATCTGTAAGATCATTCTCAACAAATGGAGTAATATTATCTTTAAAATATTCAATTCTGTTAATTAATACTTTATCAAGCGGGATCCATTCATCCGGATCAATAGGAGTAGAAACGATATCCATTCCATTAATATTATAATCGGAATATATAAGCGTTTTTTTATCTTTATGAATCGATGGAAAGAACGCTCCGAATCTGCTGCCAGTTATCCTGTATTGTTTACCTGTTTTAAATTCAACTGCAAAAATATTATCAATCCCTGAATAAGGTGAGCTGTAAATTATAAAATCATCAAAGAAAACCGGAGCTGAATATGAATTGCCGGAAAGGGGCAATATATCAATGAAAGCTTCATTGTTAAAATCAAAAATGTTTATAGTTTGCCTGCCATTCTTCATTCTTACTAATGTTATCTTATCCCCATCCTGATCCCAGGAAGGGGTAAGTAATAAAGAATTATCCGGTGAACCATATTCATTTATTATACTTCCATTTTCCGAATTCAGAATTACAAGTGATGATCTTCTTAGTTTTGAAAAATGGATTGCAGCTATTAATTTCCCGTCCGGAGATAATGCCGGAGAAAAAAACCTTGTTCTTTTTGTCAGCCTTTTTTTCCTGTTTCTGGAAATATCATAAATAACGATCTCAGAATAACTTCTCTTTTCCCATCTCAGATCTGTTACAGGTTCATTCCAGACGATCATATCTCCGCTGGTCGAAAGATTGTTGTAAATATGACCTACCGTCCTGAATCCGGTGATCTTCTCTTCATTCCCGTCCCGGGATATCATAACAAGGGTTAACGGAGTCGAAATTCCGTATTTTTGCGATATGATATCACCGCTTTCCATAACCTTTGCAGAAGTATAAAGTGTCCATCCTCTTTGTTTAACCGTAGTGATCTTCCTGAAATTTGTAATATGAAGTTTTGAATCACTGATACTCCATTTAGAATGAAGGTCTTTCATAACCTGATCATAGAATTGTTTTACATTCATACCTGTTTCATGTTTCAATGCCGAGGAGAAAATTAGCGGATAGAAAGAATAGTCAGATGAGATCTTCAATATGCTGTCAATTTTTTCTTTTGTAAAATTATTTGCCATGTAAGAAGTAATAAAATACCCGAGCCGGTAGATATCAGGGATATGATCTTTATATGATGAGAGGTAAGATTTGATATATTTAAACTTTTTCCCTGCAAGAATTATCGACCTTGTACTCATGGAAAAGGACGGCTGTCTTCCTCTTCCACCTGATGAATAGATCGTCTCGGTATAAACTGCTTCTCCTTCCCAGAACCAGGCCGGGACCGACAAAAATGATAATAATGATCTTCCGAGATCTCCGAAGATTATATCTCCAAGTCTGGTGAATCCCTTATTCAACCTGTCAAATTGATCAACATGCTTTCCTTCATGAAGGGATAGAGCCGAGTACCATTCCGTGTTTCCGGTGAAGTTTGATTGCGGAGGAGTTGAGAAAAATTCCCCCTTTTGCGGTGCTAATTGTATATAGCCGTTTGAAAATATTCCGGAATTTGGAAGAAAAAGTGTCAATCTTTTCCCCCTGATATTTCCGGAAGAGATCTTCGGATATATATATTCCAGAATATTAGCTACTCTCTGACCTTCCTCTGTGATCTCAAACGGGAATACGATCCTGAATTTTGCTGTATCAATATATCTCCAGTCGATACCCGGAGGATACTGATTATTGTCGATATACTGAGGGGTCAGCAAAGAACAAGTAAATATTATTATAAAGAATATTAATGATCTCACTCACCACTCACATTCAAATTCTATGAAAATCAGAAGAAAATTACAACTATAATAAGATCAATTCTCTTTTCCCCCGCCTCCGCTTCCACCACTGCTCCCGGATCCGTCCATCCCGCCACCGACTACGGATTGCGAGCCTGATGAGGAAATACCTGTATTACTATTCATATTGGTAGTTCCGGATGCTGCCATTCTTGAAGAAGCATTTCCTTTCTGATTGCGACTGAATATTGATTTCTTCAAAGCCAGTTTCTGCCATTCCTTCATATTCTTTGTCGATATGTTCAATTCCGGGAATTTTACAATGTTGCCTGCCGGATCGTAAACAATCTTTATTCCAGCTCTTCTACCCAGTCTTGCATCGGGGTTCCAGTCTCTTACAATTTTTTCAGAATTAAGGTTAGATATATTTTTTCCGATGAAAATAGTTTCTGTTGCAGGAACACTTGAAACACCATCAGAGTTTTTTGAATTTGTATTAACAGGAATTGTTGTCGGGCTCGGATAATGAATAAACTTATTGGAACAAGGTATATTTGATGAAAACAAGATTCCGGGAAGCAGCCCGACCGCATTTATATTCATATAAAAATAATCTATTTCAGGATTCCAGAAAAAGCCATCAATATAGCGTTCTTGCAAATGAAGCTCTTCAATCTTTTTTTCTCCCGGGATCCACAACCAGCCATCACTTTTACTGAAGAACCAGGTCCCTAAATGAACAGGTGCCCATCCCCATGCCTGGTTGGGAACCAGAACTAGCTCATCATTGATCTCTACATAGTTGGCATCGAAGAATGGCCTTTTGTCCCGAAAAACATCATGGCCCGGTTTCCAGACATAACCGAATAATTCATTATATTCCCATGTTCCGAATTTAGTAGAGAACCTCTCTGCAAAATGTACAATTCCGGGTGAATGAATATATATAGCATCAGGGACATTACTTTTTCCATAATGCAGTTTTTTGAAGTTCTTGTTAACTGACTTGTTCCAGGATACGAATTCATCATCTTTTTTAAATTTTGATGTGTGTTTTTTCCCTTTTCTCGGGAAGATCACGAACTCTCCGGATTTAATATATGTTTTTCTCTGATTCCCGTATAGAACTCTGACTTTTCCTCTGATAACATGAATAGATGACTCTTTTTCACATGTTCTGATCAGATTAGTGGACCTGTTTTCCATTTTTACAGAGATTTGTGGTGTTATGATCTGGAGTATCTCTTGTTTATAGATCTGTGCCATTGTGTATATAGAACCGTTCATCAGTTTTACAGTTGATATTTTTTTGTTTGATGTAACACTGTCTGTTAAAAGTGATACAAGTTTAATGTCAGAATTCTTATCAAGTCTTAACAAAGTACCATTTGATAGTTGTATCTCACATCTTCCTGTTTTCCCTGTTAGAATGACATCTCCGGTAACCAGTGGATAATTTGTTTTTCCTTTTAACATATCGCCATTGGTTTTTACTATCTTCACATCTCCTTCCAGAAGAGAGATATGACCGGAAGATTCAATTCCTGACAGATTAATAAAAGTAAAAAACAAAAATAGTGGAAAAAGAATAAAATATTTTTTCATTTTATCTCCTTTTGTCCTTTTAAAGCAATATTATTGCCAGTGTTTATACAACAATATGTCCCAATTCAAGCACATTTAGCCTGAATATTAATATAATTGTGTTATACTGTCGAAGAAAATGAACAATGATTACAGAAGGATATTATGAACCCGGAAAACAATTACAGATGGGCTACCGGTAAGATCAAAAAAAAAATTAAAGACAGTTTTAGCCTGATCTCCACACTTGCGAATAGTGCCGCAATTCTTAAGGAGAGTTTTCCGGGATATTTCTGGGTTGGTTTTTATTTTGTTAAAGAGGATCATCTGTCAT
>Ga0190293_1000038_pt1 | contig 49684 bp, 38 predicted proteins | sample 48693001_MG_FD_161671 | JGI IMG/M metagenome (GOLD analysis project Ga0190293, IMG submission 161671) | Hydrothermal vent microbial mat bacterial communities from Southern Trench, Guaymas Basin, Mexico - 4869-30-0-1_MG | ecosystem: Environmental > Aquatic > Marine > Hydrothermal vents >...
TTAAATATTGCTATGAAAAATGGAAATAGCAAAAAAATAAAAAATCAGTCTGTACTCTTGACTATTATATTCTAATGGGCGTCACCCAACAAGGTGTAGATCATTAAGAAAATGTAGTGTGAAGAATCAATTGAATATTTTATTCTGATCTAATAAAATCCATTAAAGGAGAGACGAATGAAAAAGGGGATACTTATTAAATTTGTTATACCGGTAATGGTTTTAGTTATGATGGTTTCATGTGCACAAATGGGGGAGATACTTGAGCAGGCAATGAACCAGGGCCCTTTATCGTCGTCTGAAGTATCAATGGGATTGAAGGAGGCACTAACCATCGGGACAGAGATAGCAGTGTCCGGGCTTTCAACTGAGAACGGGTTTTTGTTGGATGAAGCGGTAAAGATCTTTCTTCCATCAGAAGCTGCAAAAGCGGTAAAATTGATCGTAAAGATACCGGGCGGGAAAAAGCTTATTGATGATCTTGTTCTCAGACTTAACCGGGCTGCAGAGTTTGCAGTAACGAAAGCTGTTCCTATATTTGTTAATGCTATAACTTCTCTTACGATCAAAGATGCATTTGATATCCTCGGTGGCAATGAGAATGCGGCGACACAATATCTTCATGGCAGGACATTTGATAGCCTTTATGGTTTGTTCAGGCCTGAAATAAAAAAATCACTGGATAAAAAGTTGATCGGCAATCTTTCGACAAGCCGCTCCTGGGAGTTATTTACCAATAAATATAATAGTGTTGCAAGGTCAATTGCAGGAAAACTTACAGGTATAAAACCCCTTCATCATAAATTAGATGAATATGTTACCGGCAGGGCTCTGGATGCACTATTTCTTAAACTCAGCGGAGAAGAGAAAAAGATCAGGGATAATCCACTGGCCAGAACAACAGTTTTGTTAAGGCGGGTTTTCGGATCAGTTAACAGGTAGTATTTAGAAGTTTCAGCAATTGAAATTTTTTCTTGCTATTTTGGCAATGGATTCACCGATACTGAGTGATGCGGTTGCTGCCGGAGAAGGTGCATTAAGAACGTGAACCATATTCTCCGACTCAACTATCCGGAAGTCATCAACAAGAAATCCGTCCGGTTCCAGGGCCTGAGCTCGAACTCCGGCAGGGCAGCTGGTCAATTGCTTTCCCTTGATCTCCGGGATAAGCTTTTGTAGTGATTTAACAAATAGTGGTTTAAAAAAGGATCTTTTGTATTCATCAATTGAGATTCTCCAATTATTTTTTGCCATTTTCCAGAAACCACCGTATAAAGCAAAATCAAGCATGTCGCGAATGGAAATACTCAATTTTTTATATCCTTCCCTTTTAAATGCGGTTACAGCATTAGGACCGGCCTCAACACCACCACCGATCATCCTGGTAAAATGTACTCCGAGGAATGGGAATTTCGGATCGGGGACAGGGTAAATAAGATTTTTTACAAGGTGGTGATGACTTTTTTTAATTTCATAGTATTCACCCCTGAAAGGTATAATTTTCAAGCCCGGATTAATTCCGGACATTTTAGCGATTCTATCGGAATAGAGTCCTCCGCAATTTATTATTGATCGACACTTTATTTCTTCATTGGGTGTCCGGAGAATGATCTCTTTCCCGTCCCGGGAGATCTTTTTTACTTTGGAGTTGAGTTTTACTTTTCCCCCGTTCTTTTCAAACAATTCCCCGAATTTTTCTGTAACTACTTTATAGTCAACGATACCTGTTTCACGGACCAGCATTCCTTTTACTCCCGAAACATGAGGTTCATAATCCTTGATCTCAGATTTATCTAAAAGTTTCAATCCTTTCAAACCGTTCTCTTTTCCTCTCTCCATCAATTTCATGAGATATGGAATCTCTTCATCATTAGTGGCAACTACGAGCTTTCCACACCTGTCATGTGGGATATTTTCTTTTTCCAGAAAAGTGTAGAGCAAATCTCTCCCTGTTTTACAATTTAATGCTTTTAGAGAACCGGGTTTATAATAAAGCCCGGAATGAATAACTCCACTATTATGGCCTGTCTGATGTTTTGCAAGTTCATCTTCTGTTTCAAGGACTACTATCTTCCCTTTGCATGTTTTTGATAGAGCGAGAGCTGTTGCCATTCCGACAATCCCGCCTCCGATCACGGCGATATCAAAGCTTTCAGAATTGTTATCCATTTTTTCCTCCAAAGGTAATTTTTGGTCAAGAAGAATAAAAAGTCAATATAATTATTTAGTGAATTATTTGTTTCCGAAGATGAGAGAAAACAATTTGCTGAATATGACCTCAGATGGTGAAGATTTAAGGGATAACATTTCCTTCAGTCCCCGAAATTCCATTTTCTGTTCATCAGCTATATCCTGATTGTCAAGTAGAGTGCTGACAGCTTCAGCACAATTTTTTGCTGTAAACTCATTCTGGATAAACTCACGTACAACTTTTTTCTTGAGAAGAATGTTTACAATGGAATAGAGTGATATCTTGAGAAACCCTTTTCCCAACAGGTAGGATAGTTTATTAACTTTGTAAACAGCTACAAACGGGAGCCCGCATATTGCCAGCTCAAGATTAGATGTTCCGCAACTTGCAAGAGCAGCATCTGATGCATTAAACAGGTCATACCTGTTTTTCTGGTCAATAATATCCACTTCGATTCCCGAACTTTCAATTATCTGTTCAATTATCTCTTTATTAATATTATCCGCTTTCAGGATAATTGCTTTAAATTTAATTTGTGATCTTAAAATTTTTATTGCACTCAGCATCTCCGGAAGTAATGACTCTATTTCAGATAGTCTGCTTCCGGGAAGAAGTGAGAGTACTTTTTCTCCATCTCTGATCTTAAATTCTTTTCTAAATATGTCCCTCTCTTTTTTAATACTGATAGAAGGGATAAGGGGATGCCCTGTATACGTAAACGGTATTTTTTCTCTTTTGTAGATCTCCTGCTCAAAAGGGAAAATTATGAACATATGATCAATATATTTTCTGATGATCTTTATCCTGGAATACCTCCACGCCCATACAGTAGGGCTAATGTAATAATAAACGGGGATCCCGGCTTTTTTCAATTTTTTTGCCAGTCTCAGATTGAAATCGGGATAATCTATCAATATTGCTCCATCCGCTTTTTTCCTCTTACAGGAATCGAGAATTCTTCCCATGATTTTTTTTAGTCTAATGATACTTGACAGAACCTCAACAATTCCAATTATAGATAATTCTTTACTGTGAACAATAAGTTCAACTCCTCTTTTTTGGAGTTCATCACCTCCGGCTCCGAAAAATGATACTTTGTGATCACTTTGTTCAAACTGCTCTATTATCTTTGACCCATAATTTTCTGCTGAGTTTTCTGCTGCTACGATCAGAATGTTTTTCATCAATTATTTATGAACTTGAGATTGGGCATCTCCTGATCGACCTTTTGTCCAAAATAAAACGCCCATTCATCATATCTGTTCTTTCCCCTGTATTCCATATAGCTTTCATCTACCGATCCGCAGGAAACTCCGATCAGATTGTATGTTTTAATATATTTAGAGAGAAATTCAGGTGGTATTATAAGGAAGGTTTTGTTCTTTGCGTTACTGCTTTTCATTACATAGTTCCACTTGCCACTATCACTTATGGGATCCTCATATAATTTTCTTATGAATTTTTCTTTTTCAAGAAGTTCGATATCCTTGGGAAATGTATTGGGATATTTCCTCCTGAAATTTTCAATTGCTTTGACATATTGATTCCCTCTGAAAATCAATTCTTTTTCATTATCCCGTCCGATCTCTCTCTGCCACATTGATGCTGCCATGAGTGAAAATACAGCAAATATATTAATGGCAATAATTGCAGTTATAAGAGCGTAACCAGTTTTACCATTCACCATATCCTTTCCCTTCCTCTCTCGGATTGCTGGATTTGCTTTTGACATCGATTATCCCTTCGGCATCTTCCAGATCGAAGTCTTCAAAGTCGATCGGTTCATTTCTTATCAGCTGCCAGTCAGGCTCATTGGAAAAAGGATCGACAGGGACACTCCTTAGATATTTAGCAATAACAAGATCCTCAAGAGATGCCGGATATTTGTTTTTATCTTTATAATATTTTGAAATGGAGTCCCTGATTTGAAAAAGGTTCTCTTTGAGTACCGCTTCCTTTGCTTTGATAATTGAATTTTTGTATTGAGGGATAACTATAGACAACAATATTCCGATTATTGTCATAACAATAAGAATTTCTACAAGTGTAAATCCCCTTTTCATAAGCAGATTATATCAGAATGGCAGAGAAAAAAGAATTTTAAGCTTTAGTGTTATATTCCCGGATAGCTTCGAGAATTATTTTTCCTGCAATTTTCAATTTTGATGAATCGAGAACATATGCAATTCTTACTTCATCGGTCCCTTTTCCTTCAGTGGAATAAAACCCTCCTCCGGGAGCAACCATTACGGTCTCCTTGTCTACATCAAAACTTTCAAGCATCCATCTGGCAAAGTTGTCAGAATTATCAACCGGTAGTTTTGCCATTAAATAGAAGGCACCTTCAGGTTTTCTCAAAATTATATCTTTATTGGCTGTCAGGACTTCATAAAGTGTATCACGCCTCTTTTCGTATTCTTTCTTAATATCCTCAAAATATGAATGGGGGAGTTCATAAGTAGCAGCAGCTCCTAATTGTTCCAGGGTGGGGGGGCATAGTCTTGCCTGTGCAAATTTAAGAACGGATGTCATTATATCTTTGTTGCGGGTGATCATTGCTCCTATCCTGGCACCACATGAGGAGTACCTTTTTGAGATTGAATCCACAACAATTACATTATCTCTGAGCTCTTCTATCTCCAGAACACTGAAGTGCCTGGTCCCTCCATAAATGAATTCTTTGTAAACTTCATCGGCAATAAGGAAAAGGTTATGTTTCTTGGCAACTTTCCCCAGATTACGGATCTCTTCTTCGCTGAATACAGTACCGGTAGGGTTATTAGGAGAGCATATGAGGATAGCTTTGGTTCTTGGTGTGATCCTTTTTTCGATCTCAGAAATGTCAGGAAGATGAAATCCGGTTTCAGCCATTGTCGGTACCGGAACGATTTTCAGGTCGGACATTGTTGCATACCCGTTATAATTAGTATAAAAAGGCTCCGGAATGATTATTTCATCTCCCGGGTCCCCGATTATATTAAAAGCAAATGATACAGCTTCACTTCCACCATATGTTATTGTAATGTTCTCTCTCATCAGATCAATATCATATCTTTGGAAGTAATTGATCATTGCATCTTTTAATTCAACTATTCCATCTGAAGGGCCATAAGATAAAACTTTCTCCGAATAGGATCTGATCGCTTCAAAAAACTCAGGAGGTGTAGGAATATCCGGTTGTCCGATATTCAGATGATATACTTTTATCCCTGCTTCTTTTGTTTTGATTGCGAAAGATGAAAGCTTTCTGATCGGTGACTCCTGAATCGATTCTCCCCGGGTTGATATTTTCATTTTTCCTCCTTTGAATGGGATGTAAGATTATATTGTTTGAGTTGATACCGGTCAAGGATTTAGAGTGATTAAATTAAAATAAATAACAATTGATATCAGATCAATTCACCTCAGCAGGGAGAAAGATTTCGAAGGTTGTACCGGTACCGGATTTTGATTGTACTTTTATCAATCCATTATGATCAAGAATAATCTTGTTGGCTATTGCCAGGCCCAGTCCGATCCCTTTTTCGGTAACATTACCCTTCGTTGAAAAGTATGGATCGAATATCCTTCCCAGATTTTCCTCCGGGATTCCCTTACCTGAATCTTTAATCGAAATCCTTAGAAATTCTTTGTTCTTCAGAGACGGGAGAACTCTATTTTTATTAAGAAATTTGGATACAGAAATCTCAACATGAGCTTTCCCTTCTGTCGCATCCAGAGAATTCAGCAATATGTTTTTCATCGCGATACATATTTGTTTCCTGTCACATCTGAGTTCCCAAAGGTCATCATCAGATTCCTGCCTGAATTCTGTCCCGATATACTCACTCCTGAGTGGTTCGAGAACCGCTTCAATCAATTCCATAATATTCTCGAGACTTTCTTCTTTAACTGCACTTGTGGAGAAAACATATAGATCATCAAGAAGCTCTGATGCTCTGCTTGAGGCTTCTTCTATTCTTTTTAAAGGGTTATCAAGTTTCGGATTTTCTTTGCGGTTTAACTTTATCAGCTCAAGATTTCCCATAATAATTGTCAGGATATTATTGAAGTCATGAGTAACCCCGTTTGCAACCATCCGGAATGATTCAAGATTGGCAATTTTTGTTCTCTCCTTCTCTACAAGATTTCTATCTCTGACATCTCTTACGGATATTAGTTGAGATTTTTCATCTTCATATTCAATCATATTTGTTCTAACTTCAACTTCTATTATTTCTCCTGTTTTTGCTTTCAGGTGCAATTCAATTCTCGCTTTTGGAAGGTCTCCTGACAGTGTTTTTATATCAAAAATTCTATTTGAAAGTTCGCGGCTGTCAGACTTGAGTATGTGGGTCAAAGGTTTTTTCAGAAGTTCATCTTTGGAATATCCGGACATATTAGATAGTTTTGAGTTGACATAAATAAAGCAGAAATTTCTCAATATTCCGATACCATCGCTACTATTCTCAACCAGTGCACGATATCTCTCTTCACTCTGCTGAAGGCCTTTCTTTGTAACTGAAAGTTTAGCGATCGTATTATTCAGGGTAAGATTAGTAGATTCAAGCCCTTTTCTTGTACGCTCCTGAATTCTTCCATAGATATATGACATGAGTGCAATTGTAATGTAAACTCCGGTATATCTTATAAGGAATTTTCTGGAATATGCAGAAGGAAATATATTTAGCTGGGTCAGAAAAATATTAAGGAACAAAAATATAACAGAAACAATTGTCCCCTCCCTGATTTTTAAAAAAAATATTAACATAAGAGGTGCGCTGAGTGACCATAAATATAATCCACTTCCTCCTTTCCCAAATTGAAAAAAATACATAGTAAGAACTAAAAAATAAAGCACATTCAGTCTCGATGCGTAAGTATAATTTCGTGTTTTTCTCATATGAAGAAGTATCAGGATCATTATCAGTGCGGCAGACAGGTCTACAATGCCGTTCAAATAGTTCTTATTGTATATCGAAAAAAGTCCGAAGAATATGAGTAGAAAGGTCATAAATGTTGACACAAATTTTAGTACGATTATATTTTTTTGGATAAAATAATTGTGAGATTCCTCTTTTCCGGAATTATTAGCTATGATGGGTGGTTTTGAAAGTTCCCTGAGAAATTTCCTGATAGCTGAGAGCAGCATGATTTTCATATATCATATTCATTTTTTTTATTCAATATAAATCCTCTTATACATAAAGGTCAGAGGTCAGGGGTAAGCGGTCACTTGCCTTTCACTAAATACTGTTAATACTATTTCAAATCCGGTGAAATTCTGATATATTTTTTACATGAGAAAAGCATATACTTTAATCAATATAAAAAAGATAATTCCTGCAGTTCTTTTCACCTTAACTTTAGTTTTAAATTTTCAATTAATCGGTTCAGTGCAAAAGAATAGCGTGGAAGTGGTCACCTCTATCCCGGTTGAGACCTCTTTAAAAGGCAAGGGGACGAGAAGGGCTTTTGAAGTGTGGGTGGAAATGATAAATAAAGCGAAAAAAAATATCGATTTTGCCGAATTCTATCTCATATCTGAAAAAAATGAACTTCTGGAGCCTGTAATTATTGCATTAAAAAAAGCTTCGGCCAGGGGAGTGAAGATGAGATTCCTGATCGATAAGAAGATGCTTAATACTTCAGGCCCTTTGAAAACAAGATTGGAAAAGATAAAGAATTTAGATTTGGAAATTTTTGACTGGAGCAAACTGGGAGGCGGGATTATTCATGCTAAATACTTCATTGTTGATAACAGAGAGGTTTTCATAGGAAGCCAGAACTTTGATTGGCGTGCATTGAAACACATTCATGAGACAGGGCTCAGGATCAGCGAACCTGGTATTGTTTTGGATCTGAAGAGGATCTTTGAAGCAGACTGGAAATATAATAGTGGTGATGAAACTGCATACTCATTTCAAAGTGAGACTTCAGAGAGAAATAAACGTGGGGAAATGTTTTTGACCGCCAGTCCTGAAAAATTTAATCCTCCCGGTATAGAAAGTTCGCTGAAGAAGCTTAAAGAATTGATCTCCGGAGCAGAGAAGAGTATAAATATTCAATTACTCAATTATAATACCCGGGTTTATAAAAGTGCCAGAGAATTTACCGAGCTTTTTGAAGTTCTGGAGAAGGCCGCCAGTCGTGGAGTTCAAATAAGGGTTGCTGTAGCTGATTGGAACCTGAAAAAACCGGGAGTTGAATCAATAAAATCTCTGGCAAAGGTCAACGGGATAATTGTAAAGGTTTTTACCATACCTGAATACAGTAAGGGCTTCATACCCTATTCAAGGGTTATCCATTCCAAAGTAATGAGAGTGGATGATCATATATCGTGGGTGGGGACAAGCAATTGGGGGCATGACTATTTTTATAGTTCAAGGAATGTTGAAGTTGTATTGAACCTTAAAAAGGTTGCAGTAATACTCGATTCTTTATTTAAGGAACTGTGGGATTCAGGATATGGACAAATCCTTGATCCGGAGAAAGAATATAATGCTCCGAAAACACATTGATATTTTCTGACTTTTTTTATACAATCGGTTTTGATATTCAAATATAATTTTCTCAATTTTTATAAAATAAATTTGTATAAATTCTCGAGGTGAATTAAATGGATTGGATGGGCATTTTCTTTCAGGCCTTTGGAGGACTCGGATTATTCCTTATGGGGATGAAGCTTATGTCTGAAGGTATGCAGAAAACTGCAGGGGACAGACTTAGAAATACTCTCAACCTGATCACATCAAATAGATTCTTTGCAATAACAGTCGGGCTTCTTGTTACAACCGTAATTCAGTCGAGCAGTGCCACAACGGTGATGGTTGTAGGTTTTGTCAACGCATCTTTAATGGGCCTTCAACAGGCCATAGGTGTAATTCTCGGAGCAAATGTAGGGACTACGATTACCGGGTGGCTGGTAACTCTGAAAATAGTGAAATATTCAATGCCGTTGATTGGAGTGGGAGTATTTATCAGATTCTTCAGCAAGAATGATGTGTGGAAGCATGTAGGTGAAATAATTTTTGGATTCGGGCTTCTGTTCCTGGGGATGCAGACAATGAAACTCGGGTTTGCACCATTGAGGGAATCTGAAGAGTTTATAAATCTGTTCATGAAGGTTGACGGAATGAACTATTTCTCAATATTATCAGGAATTGTGATAGGTGCGGTTACTACCCTGATAGTTCAGTCCAGTTCTGCAACTATAGGGATCACTATTGCATTGGCATCTCAGGGGCTGATAGGTTTCGAAGGTGCGGTATCACTAATCCTGGGTGAAAATATCGGGACTACAATTACTGCTTTACTTGCAAGCATAGGTGCAAACTATAATGCTAAAAGAGCTGCAATTGCTCATACCTTAGTCAATGTCCTCGGAGTTATGATAATGATAGCAGCATTCTTCCCGTTTGTAAGTTTTGTGGAAAGGATCATCCCGGGGATGGCAAATTTTACAATTAATAATAGTAGCGATGCGATAAAATATGGTGCGGGAATTGGAGTTAAGCCTTTTATTGGTTCACATATTGCCGCTGCACATTCGATCTTCAATGTTTCGAATGTAGTATTTTTTACTTTCCTGATACCAGTGCTTGTAAAAGTGTGTGAAAAAATAATTCCGGAACCGAAAGGGATGAATTCTCTGGAAGTTCATGATTTCTCTCATGTTGAGACTCATGTTGTGGAAACTCCTACGATCGGAATTGCAGAAACTGAAAAAAAGATCGACAGAATGTATAAACTGATTTGTTCAAGTGCCGGGCATGTAAAACATCTTGTAGAGAAAGAAAATAATTCAATTGAGGTCTGTGATGAAGTCCTGAACATTGAGAAACATCTTGATAGTTATAAAAAGCATATAACTGAATTTTTAGTAACACTATCTTCCCATTCTCTCTCTGAGAAAGATTCTCATTATATTGGTGATCTCCTGACATTGACACATAATCTTGAAAAATTTGGAGATAATCTTGAACATATCGCATTGATATCAGATAAAATGAACAGAAAAAAACTTTTTTTATCTGAAGATATGAAACTCTCCGTTCTTGATATTTTAGATGCAAATGTTGAATTTTTCAAAGAATCATTCTCACCATTTGCAAAATTCGGAACTGGAGAAAATTTATTGAACAGATCGCAGGTGATCAACAGAAGGATTAAAAAACAGATAAAAGAATCAAAGAAAATGCTCTTTAATCGTCTGGAGAAAAAAATTATCTGTGATATACCAATTTGCAGATCATGGATATTCATAATTATCTTGATGGCCTGAGATCAGAATCTTATAATATTTCTGAGGTTACTTCAGGGACAAAACTGATATGACTAAAAGATCCTTCAGAGTAGTTCACCCAATCTTTTAAGGATAGACTGGACCTGTTTATCTCCGGGAAATTCTTTGCCGATCTCTGTGAATACCGGTAATGCTGCTTTATAGTCCTTTTCCAGCAGTAGGTTAATCCCTTTGTTCATTTTTATATCAAAGGGAGATAATTCACTCTCTACTATTTTTGAAAGATCCTGGAGAGATTTTTCTCTATCTTTTGTGGTGAATATTCTGAATATCAGTTCCTCACATTTAACTCCAATGATCTGTTTCTTTTCATCTTGTGTCAATTGTTTCATTTCTACTTTAACATTTTTATTGAGTAGCAACCTTCTAAAAGCATCTACTCCATCACCTTTGTTATCTATAGCATTAAGAAGGCTTCCATTGTCGATAGTAATATTTCCAATTAATAGATCATCCTCTGTAATATTCAGTTTTACTGAATGCATCCCATTACATGCTATCTGAAGATATTCTGAAAGTTGGAAACAATAATTTTTCTCCTCATTTTCATTTAAGGTATTCATGAGATGTTTTCCTTTCTATATATCCTCGTTATTTATGACTGCTTCAATTATTTCTATTATTTTTGCAACTCTCAATTGAAGTAAGCCGGGCCTTGAATCAGAATCAGAAAGAACAAAAAGAATAGATGAATTTTTCAGAGGGAAGAGTTGTATATCTCCTTTTTCAGACCATACCACAAATCTTTTCCCCCGATCTTTTAAAACATTCTCAGCAAATTTCTGCCCTTTTTGCTCCATTGAAGAGATAAGTTTCCCAATTTCATATTGATCAATACTATCCCCAATGTCTGAAGCGATCATAAATCCATCAATAGTTACAAGGAATGAAGCTCGTGTGCCGGGGACCTCCGATCTCAATGCTGACAGCAATTCATTCAATCTAACTATTCTGTCACTTTTCATAGTTAAAATGACAGGGTTATTTGCTCAAATACTAAAACCCCGAATCCTCCCTTCTTATTTTTCCCTCTCCAATAATATTATATTACAGAAAAATATTTTTTCTTACAAGTAATATATTTGATTTTTTTTCAACTTTAAAGTAAATTTTTTTCAATGGCCTCTATAATTAAGAAACCAATGATCTTTTTTTTCTTGGTTTTAAGTTTCCTGAATCTTCTCCAGGCCAGACACAAAAAAAATCAGATTATATCCCTTCCTGTTATCGTACAGGGGAATGATTCCGGTTTTTCCGGTTCATTATTGCACGAGGATCTTGAACTATTTGTTAACGGAGAGAATAGAGAGGTCATCTCTTTTAAAAAAAATGAACGGAACCTGAGCCGGAATTCTGATCTTGCAAGAGATTTCATCCTTTCATTCGGATTTAGCGAGTTGGACGGGCATTTAAAAAGAGGACTCTCCTACTTCCTCACTGAAGTTCTGAAGCCCTCTGATACACTTTCAATTTTAACTCCCGGAAAAGTTTTCAGAATTAGAGTGACTGTTAACAAGGAAGGGATGGCGGAGACAGTGAATGAAATTCTTGACAAAGAGTGTAAGGATTACAGGAAGAGGAAACTGGTTTTTTCAAGAAGTCTCAGGACCGAACTCAGGAAGATCCTTGATGTTCTTGCTGATACATCTGACAAAAGTTCTATATATCAGGTCAGGCGATACAAAAAGATTATCGGTTTCCTGAATTCATTTCCAGTTGAGTTTGACCGCTTTATGGAATATTCGATAGTTCTCAATCTTCATAAATTTGACAATGCAGTTTCAGATATTCGTTTCAGATCCGGAGAAAAGTGGTGGCTCCATTTCCACAGAAGGGAGTCAGGAAAATTATTCTCCCGAATAGTAAAAGTAATAAGAGACATAGATGAGTATAGTTCTTATTCGGGAAACCTTTTTGATCAGGACCTGTCGCCTCTTCTGAAGAGATTGAAGCGTCTTCTGTATTCGACAGATTTTTTTCCTTCAAAGGAAATAAAAGAGAGAATGCTTAAGTGGGGAATAGGATTTCATTCAGTAATTTATACTTCGTCCGGTGACAAAGGAAATCTCCGTTCAGGGAACGAGTTTTCTGTTTATGATATAATCTTTAATAGTATTTCCCGCTATACAGGTGGAAATTCAGTTTATTCCGTTGATCCGGAGGATGGGATCAGACAAATGATGAATAATACTTTCCAGCACTATAATCTTGATTTCAGTTACAATGGGAAAATAGAAGAAAAAAATATAGTTTTAAGGAGCAAAAAGGTTAAAACATCTGATTTAAATTATCCTTCACGAATTTCTCAAGATTATCTGAAGGATATAATTGCCAATATTTCTTTAAGAAAGTGTTCCATTGAAAAATTGAACTTTTCGAAGAATATTATCTCTTTCTGGATAAAAGAGTATAAGTTCCTGCCTGGACAGGATGCAGGGCTGTTAAAAGTAAAGCTGGAGGTGTTTTCCAAAGAAAACAATTTACTTTATAAGAAAGAAAACACCCTTAGATCGCCGGTAAAAGAGCTTCACCTTAAAATTCCATTTCCAATAAGCAGATCGGGAGATTTGAAAATAAGGATTATTGTAATTGATCTTGTAGATAATTATAAAACAATGGATAGTATATTAGTTAAATTACAATAATAAGGAGAATTAGTTGAGTATAGCAACAAAAACTGGAGATAAGGGGAAGACCTCTCTGTTTTCAGGAGAGAGGGTAAATAAAGATAATATAAGAGTTGAGGCATATGGAACTATGGATGAACTTAATTCCTTCCTGGGTGATGCAAAACACTTAGTGACATTAAAAGGATTCAGGGAAATTCTTGAAAATATTCAAAAAGATCTCTTCAGGGTGTGTGCAGAACTGGCCTCAAGTTCCGGTAATGTAAAATATCCGGTGAATGGAGATGATGTGGATAGATTGTCAGAAGATCTTGAAAATATGGAAAAAACTATGGAATTGAAGGGTTTTGTAATTCCAGGTAGTAGTCCTGGTTCAGCGAAACTTGATATTTGCAGATCGGTTACACGGAGGGGAGAGAGGAGAATAATATCACTTGCAAAAGAGAATGAAATAAATGAGTTTTTAGTTAAATATGTTAACAGATTATCTGATCTTCTGTTTATTATGGCCCGGATGGAAGAGAAAAAGAGTATTCATGTAAAAAAGGTAACTTAAGAATGAATTCGGGAGGAGTTAAATATATTGTATTTGCAATAATTCTATTTCTCGCCAGTTCCTTAATTTATAGTGAAAGAATAAAGTTTCAAAGAATATCAGTGGAGCAGGGACTCTCCCACGGATCGGTTTATTCTATAATTCAGGATCGGGAAGGGTATATGTGGTTTGGAACCGGAGATGGTTTAAACAGGTATGACGGTTATGGTTTTAAAACTTACAGGTATGACCCATCAGATCCGGACTCAATTATATCGGGTAAAATGGGAGAGATATATCAGGATAGCAGAGGGATAATCTGGATCGGCACGTGGGGTTCAGGCCTGAGCAGTTTCGATCCGAAAAACAACCATTTTGTTAATTTCAAATCGGATCCGGATGATCCGGGCACAATAAGTCACGACAGAATAGAGGTGATTTTAGAAGATAAAAAAGGAAATATATGGATAGGAACTGAGAAGGGAGGATTAAATAAGCTTGATCCGGTTTCATTTAAGTTTACCAGATATCAGAATAATCCTGATTCTCCTGTAAGTTTGATCAATGATGAGGTGAAAGCTCTTTGTGAAGATCCGGATGGAAATCTCTGGATAGGAACTGATGGTGGTTTGTCATTACTGAAAACCGGTATGGAAGGGAGTGTAAGGTTTATTCATCAGGTACATATAGCCGGGAATCCAAACAGCCTGTCAAATAACAGGATCAGAGCTTTGTGTGTTGATATAAATGGCCATATCTGGGTTGGCACAAAGGGAGGAGGGATCAGTACATTTGATCCCAAAGAAAAAAAGATCAGATTCAGGCATTTCAAACACATTGCAGGCAATAGTAATAGTATCAGTGAGAATTCAATTGCTTCACTTTATAGGGATTCGGAAGGGGATATCTGGATAGGTACATATAACAAAGGTTTAAATAGGTATAGCCTGAAAGATAACAAGTTCTCCAGATTTTACTACGATTCGAGAGACAGTTTCAGCCTGAGTCATAATCGTCCTGAAGCAATTTTCGAAGATCATTCAAAGAATCTCTGGATCGGGACCCTCGGAGGAGGATTAAACAAGCTGGATCTTAAGCCGGAAAAATTCAAAAATTATATGCATGATTCTGCCGAAAAAAACAGCCTGCCTCATCCTGCTGTGAGATCAATTTCACAAAAAGAAGATTCCTTATATATAGGTACCGAGAGTGGACTGACAAGGTATGATCCGGGGAAAAATCTTTTTACCCATTATAAAAATAACCCTGTCAATAGTAACAGTATCAGTGGGAACCGGGTATGGTCGGTAATGGTTGATCACAAAGGGTATGTCTGGGTTGGGACTTTTTCCAATGGATTAAATAAGATCTGGTTCAAAAACGGAAAAATGAAAGTTGACCGTTTTAAAAATGATCCATTGGATAATAAAAGCCTTAGCTTTAACAGGGTCCAGGTTATTTTTGAAGATAATGATGGTGATGTCTGGGCAGGGACTTCGGATGGACTGAATTTATTCAAAGGTGGTGATAAGAATAAAAGGGTCCAACGGTTTTTTTATAGCCGTGAAAATGAAAATACTTTAAGTAATAATTATATATTAGCTATCCATCAAGACAGTTCAGGTATATTATGGATCGGAACCCTGAGAGGATTAAACAGGTTTGACAAGATAAAAGGGGAGTTTACCCGGTTTTTCTTTGATCCGGATGAAGAGAACAGTTTAAGCAATAATACGATTCTGACGATAACCGAAAGTATCCATGATCCCGGAGTACTCTGGATCGGTACGGATGACGGGGGATTAAACCGGCTTGATGTAAACAAAGGAATTTTCAACAGGTACCTTGAAAAAGACGGATTGCCCGGAAACGTTGTAAATGGAATTCTGGAGGATGACAATGGTTTTCTGTGGCTCAGTACAAACGGGGGCCTGTCAAAGTTTGACCCTGAGAATATAATTTTCAGAAACTATAAAAAATCCAGTGGTATAGAAGGTTTGGGATTTATAAGGAACTCCTCACTGAAAAGCGGAACTGGAGAATTATATTTTGGAAGCATCACGGGTATGATCTCTTTTTTCCCTGAAGATATCAAAGATAATCCTTTTGTGCCAAGGATAGTGATTACATCGTTTAAAAAACTGGGGGAAGAGATTAAGACTAAAAGGCCTTTCAGATATAATGATGAGATAAGATTATCCTATAAAGAAAATTTTATTTCATTTGAATTTGCTGCTCTCGATTATACAAATGTTAAGGAAAACAGGTATTCCTATTTTTTAAAAGGTGTAGATTACAGCTGGATAAATAGCGGATCAACCAGAATTGCCAGTTACAATCATCTGTCTCCGGGGAATTATCTGTTTTCGGTAAAGGGATCAAACAATGATGGAATATGGAGTGAAAAAGAAGCATCCTTAAAAATAGTTATAGTTCCGGCATACTGGCAGACCTTGTGGTTCCGGATCATTGTTGTTTCTCTGGTTTTCTTTCTTATAGCATTATTTTACAGAATGAGAGTTAATCGCATAACAAGAACAAACAGGAAGCTATCTGAGATCAACTTATCCCTTAGCAGAGAGATAAAGAACCGAAGAGATGCTGAGGAGGCACTAAGGGAGAGTGAGGAGAGTTACAAAACGCTTTTTTTAAGTGCTAATGATTCGATCTTTCTTTTGAAAGATGGAGTTTTTGTAAAATGTAATGTGAAAACTCCGCAGCTTTTCGGGTTTAGAGATGAGTCAGGTATATTAGGACAAAGCGTAGTCCAGTTTTCTCCTGAACTTCAACCGGACGGACAAAGATCTTCCCATTTTAATGAATATATCAAAAATGCACTTAGTGGAGAAACCCAAAGATTTAACTGGAGGTTCATTAAAGAGGATGGAGCTTCCTTTGATACTGAGATCTCATTGAACAAACTTGAAATAGGGAAACAATTGCTTATTCAGGTTATCCTGCGTGATATTACTGAACAGAAAAAATTGCAGGAACGTCTTGCTGTAACTCAGAAAATGGAAAGTATAGGTGAACTTGTGGGAGGGATTGCTCATGATTTCAATAATATATTAACTGCAGTAAACGGATATGCAGAGATGGCATTAAAAAAAATAAAGCCGGACAAATGGGAATACAGGATAGTAAATAATATTTTAAAAAGCGGTAAACAAGCAGTGGATCTGGTTCAAAAATTGTTGGGTTTCAGTAGAAAGCAGATCATAAAACCGAAAGTAATTGATATTAATGAGGCGATCAGGGAATTGAATGATATCCTTGCCCGGTTGATCGGTGAAGATATTGAAATAGAATATTTTCTCAAAGATGGGATAAGGCCCATAAAAGCCGATCATATGCAGATCGAACAGATCATAATAAACCTTTGTATAAATTCCAGAGATGCTATCAATCAGAAGACACATAAGGCATCCCGAAAAAAAATCGTAGTTGAAACTAATGAAGTAATGATCAGTGATGAATTTCTCAAATCACATATTGGATCAGCGACAGGAAAACATATACTGATATCTGTCAGTGATAATGGAGTTGGAATGAAATCCGAAATAAAAGAGAGGATTTTTGAACCCTTCTTCACAACAAAAAGTTTTGGAAAAGGAACCGGGCTGGGGCTCTCCACCGTTTATGGTATTGTCAAACAGAATAAAGGTTCCATATATATTTACAGCGAAGATGGTGAGGGGACAACGGTAAAAATATACTGGCCTGTCTCCAGGGAAAAAAAATTCGTGGAACCCATCACTTCTGAAATGGAAAAAGTGGTAGGTGGAAATGAGACTATCCTCTTTGTGGAAGATGACGATGCTGTGAGAGAGTTTTCTGTAGCCACCCTGGAAGAACTGGGATACAAGGTTTACCATATGTCAAATGGGCTGGAAGCTGTGGAGAAAATCAAATCCGGTTTGACAGACATTGACCTCCTTATTACCGATGTAATAATGCCTAAAATGGGAGGGAAGGAATTGGAGGGTATTGCAAGGGAATTAATTCCCGGTCTTAAAGTATTATTTGCCTCAGGTTATACTGATAATTATATTGTTCACAGCGGAGTCCTGGAAGAGGGGGTTAATTTCATCCAGAAACCTTTCTCCATCCTGGCTATTACGAAAAAGATCAGGGAAGTTATCTCAAAAGATTAAATCTTTGTCACTGAAAATTTTTCTATGAGATGAAATCCCCCGGGTTTTTACTTTATTTTCCGGTTATTATAATATTTCTTAATGACAAACAATAATTCTTCTCATAAAAAGATACTTTACGGAATAATAGCGGCAATTATAATAGGTTTCTTAACCGGGGGATTTCTACCGTCAATAGCAAAACAATTCTCGATCCTGGGTGAGTTATTCCTGAATCTTCTCATGATGATCGTAGTTCCGCTTGTTATGCTGTCGATTATTGTAGGGATCACAAATCTTGGAGACATTAGAAAAATTGGAGGTATCGGTAAGAGGACTGTCCTGTATTATTTTGCAACAACCGGCCTTTCAGTCCTTGTGGGGCTTATCCTTGTAAATATTATTCAGCCTGGGAAAGGTGTAATTCCGGGAGAGAAGCTGCCGGAACTTTCCTATAAGGTAGATCCTGCAGATCCGAATAGTGTGATTATAACAGGTGAAGAATTAAAGAAGACCGAATACGGGGATAAATATATCCTCATTCTTCTCGATCAGAATCTGAGAGGTGAGCTGAGTGATGTTTCTCCCGGCAGGATACGTGTAAAATCATGGAAGAAAATTGACTCGAAGAATGTGATATATCTTAAAAGGAAAAACGGGTTTGATTTCGCAGTTTATTTAAGAGGGGATATTGTTGCATCCGCGGAAGTAAAGCCTGAACCTCAGGGGAAAGGGATAGAAATTACTCTTCCCATTTCTGACAATATCCTGGAAAAAAGAGATCAGAATATTGTTAATACTATAAAAAGTGTTTTTACCGGGAATAAGAAAGAGGGGAGGGAAGGGCTGATACCACGAAATATTTTTAATGCAATGCAGCGGATGGAAATTCTCCCGTTAATTTTCTTTGCTCTTCTTTTTGGTGCAGCATTAACTGTGATTGGTGATAAAGGGAAAAAAACTATTGAAATTATTTCAGGCCTGAATGAAGCTGTGATGAAAATAGTAGACTGGATAATGATCGTCGCTCCCTTTGGAATATTCGGAATAATATCGGCCCGGATAGGGATTGCCGGCGGATTCAAAGAATTCCTTCCGGAATTGGGAGCTGTGGGGACTTACAGCTTTACTGTGGTTTTAGGATTAACGATCCATGGAGTGTTCACTCTTCCGATGATCCTCCGGTTCATCGGAAAAAGAGATCCTGTTAAATTTCTGATCGGCGTAGGAACACCTTTACTGAGTGCATTTTCAACAGCTTCAAGTTCAGCGACTCTTCCTCTGACACTGGATGCGGTGGAAGAACAGAACGGGATATCAAAAAAAACTGCAGGTTTTGTTCTCCCGATAGGTGCAACAATAAATATGGACGGAACTGCACTTTATGAAGCAGTAGCAGCAATGTTCATTGCTCAGGTTTACGGGATCAACCTGGGGCCTGCAGAGCAGATCATAATTTTTCTGACAGCAACTCTGGCTGCTATCGGGGCGGCAGGGATTCCCCAGGCCGGCCTTGTTACGATGGTGATAGTTTTAAAAGCAGTTAATCTGCCGATAGAAGGGATAGGTCTTATCCTGACAGTTGACTGGCTGCTTGACCGTTTCAGGACAACAGTAAATGTATGGGGAGACAGCGTAGGTACAGGTGTTATCGAAACCCTTGAGAACAGAGCTGCAAAAAAGCTATTATGATAAAAAAGAATGAAGAGGTAAATTAAATGCGAAATTTTTCAGGAAAAAATGTTTTTATTACAGGTGGTGCCAGCGGGATCGGGCTTGCAACTGCAGAAGAGCTTATCCGTAAAGGTGCTAATATTATGATCTTTGATTACAATCCGGAAGCTATAAACAATGCGTTAGATCATCTAAAATTACTAGCTAAAGAAAAAAATGTAAGTTGTGAGGCAAAAGAGGGTGATGTTGTAGATTTTGAATCGATAAAAAGGGCCGTTGACTATATGGAAGAGAGGGGAAATCCAGTTGACTTACTTATAACTTCGGCCGGGATTGCCCACCCCGGAGCACTTTTTGAACTGGATATTGATATTATAAAAAGGACAATAGATATTGATCTGCTGGGGACTATTTATGCCTGTAGAGCAGTTTTACCCGGAATGGTAAAAAGAGGAGGAGATTCCCATATAGCATTGATCAGTTCTGTAGCAGGAGTATTGGGGGTATATGGATATTCGGTATACGGAGCCGCAAAATTCGGAGTGCACGGTCTTGGAGAAGTACTCCTCCAGGAGTTAAAACCATATAATATCCCGGTTACAGTTCTATTTCCGCCGGATACGGATACGCCTCAACTGGCTTATGAAAGTAAGTTCAAACCGGATGCTACCAAGGCAATCAGCGGTACAATAAAACCAGTTTCTGCTAAATATGTTGCAAAATGTTTGATCAGGGGAATCGAAAAAGAGAAGTTTCAGGTGGTCCCGACCTTTTCAGGAAAGATGACGGTTTTTTCCGCTAAAATGTTCGCCCCCCTTTTAAGGTGGTATCTGGCAAAGATTGTTATGAAGGTCGAAAAGAAACGTTCATAAATTAGATAGCAGGGGAACAACGTTCCCCTGCATATTTACTTATCTTTTCTCAATGATAAATGATTCGTGCTCAGGTTTTACGATTGGTACTTTTTTCAGTTTTTCTAATATATATTTGATCCCTGTTTCCAATTGAGAGTCGATCCCTCCGGACATTTTTAATGAATCATTATCTATCGGAATATCAGGATCAACACCATAATTCTCAATGATCCATTTACCCTTTGTATCATATATCCTGTAGTCTGGTGCTGTAATTCCTCCACCATCCATTAATTTTATAAACATAGATACTCCTACCAATCCTCCCCATGTCCTGGTTCCGATTACCGGCCCCATCTTAAGAGTTTTGAATACGAAAGGGAGTTCATCTCCTCCAGATCCGGCCTGTTTGTTTGTTAACAATACCATATGAGCATTTATTGCATTCGGAGGGCTGATCTGATCGGTGGAATACCTTCTGGTCCAGTATGAATGGATCTTCCTGTTAAGCCTTCTGAGAAAGATACTCGGATCAAGTCCTCCACCATTATATCTTCCATCGATGATCAATCCTTTCTTTGTTAGCTGGGAAAGAAAATATTTAGGGAATTCCCGGGCAGTGCCATTAAAAGTGTCAGGGAAATGTATGTATCCGATCTTACCGCCTGATGATTTTTCAACCTTCTTCCTGTTCTGTTCTACCCAGTCCTGATAGCGGAGGGTATATTCACCTCGAATGGTTTTTACTTTGATCTGTTTTGCTCCGGTTAATATCGGTTTTGAATTTGTTGTGATAGTAATTACCTCATCAGCTTTATCTTCAAAATACATATAAATGTTCTTTTTGGTATTTACATCCTTTCCATTAATTTTAAGAAGGTAATCTCCTTCCTCTACATTTCTCCCCGGGCCTGTCAGAGGCGGGATCACATTTCTTGTCCAGTCGGGAGTCCTGTAGATTTTTCCGAATCTGTATAAGTTGTTCTTTTTATCTATTTTCCAGTCAACACCAAGCATTCCAGTTCCTGTCCGTTCAGCTTTCCTTTTTTTGTCGCCCCCGAACACATAGGTGTGGGATGTACTCAGTTCACCTATCATTTCACCAATAAGGTAGCCGACATCTCCCCTGTATGAAGCTGATTTAAGAAGTTCTCCATATTTGTTCCCGATCGCTTTCCAGTCATTGCCTTTCATCGCGGGTTCATAGTAGAAATCTCTCTCAAATCTCCATGTTTCATTGTAGAGCTGATTCCACTCTTTTTTCGGGTCGATCTTCATCTTAAGTTTACTAAGGTTGATGATCTTTTCTTTTCCCTTCACTACGGCCTTCATTATTCCGATAGATTTTCCCTTTTTGAAAGCAAGATGGGTCCCTTTTGATGATAACTTATAGCCGCTGACTCCTTTCACAAGGATTTTCTCTTTTCTTGTTTTCAGCGAGAATGCACAGAGGTTCCTGGGGCCAAGGCTTCTGTACTGAAATCTGTTGTAGTCCCCTTTATCTGAATTAAGGTAAAAAATGTTTTCAGAGTTTATAGTAAGTTTTCTGTAATTGGATGGGGGAACAGGTAATTTCTCTATCCTTTCTGAAATGCCATCAAAGTCAATTTTTGTAATTATTTTTGATGTGGATTTTTTCTTTTCTTTTAACTCTCCCGATTCATCACTCATGAAAGGGAGGAGAGGAGGGGCATCCGTGGTGAGTGAAATGGAATAGATTCCCGAAGAGTTTTTATAAACCATCTCCCAATCGAAATCTCCATAAACAGGGTTGAAATATCTGTGTGAGACAAAGATCAGATGTTTGCCGTCTTTTGAGAAAACAGGGTGAAAATCGTTGAAAGTGCCGTTCGAAACACATTCGGATACTTTCTTTTCAACCGAGTAGATGTATATCTTTGTGACAAGATCGGAATCCATTTTGGAATATGCAATGAACCTGCTGTCGGGTGACCATGAATAATCGTAGATCGGTTTATCCTTGAGGTCAATATCTACATTCTCATACTCTGCTTTATCTACTTTTGTTATTTTTTTAGTTGATATTTCAACAATGTAAAATGAGAGTGTCTGATCGGCAAATATCAGCATCTTTCCGTCAGGTGACCATAACAGGTTCTGCCTGTATCCATCCTTATATTCTGTAAGCCTTATTGGTTTGTTGTTCCCTAAGGAATCAACAATATACAACTCATGTTCCCCTGACCGGTCAGAAATAAATGCGATCCTTTTCCCGTCAGGTGACCAGATCCCGTCTTTATCATTTGATCCACAGTCAGAAGAGATGTTTCTGGTAGGGCCATCTTTCTCAGGCACTGTGAATATTTCCCCACGTGCCGTGATCAGAGCGCGTTTACCGGATGGTGAACAGTCGAAACTGGTTATGAAATTTTTTACGTTCTTGATATATGGCCTTGTCTCAGGTGCATCTGCCAGGATCTTTATACCCGGATCGTAGGAAAGGTTTTTAACCGGATCAAATATTTTAAGAGTTCCCCCGTGTTCATATATAATATTTGCAGGTCCGGCCGAAGCTCTTCTGACATCAAACTTTTTGTGAGATGTTTTCCGGGTTATTTTGCCGGTTTCAGTATTGTAAGAATAAAGATTCAAAGTGCCGTTTCTGTCTGAAGTGAAATATATCTCTTCTCCGATCCAGACAGGAGATCTGTCTGTTCCTCTGAACTTTGTTATTCTTTTATCAATATTTGATTTAAGGTCATAAATAAAGATATCCTGTGCAAGGCCGCCCTTATATCTTTTCCAGGTCCTGTGTTCTCTTGCGACCTTATTGTAAGCTATCTTTGATCCGTCAGCGGAAAAACTTCCCCAGGCAGCTTCATGCATGATCAGCTTTTCAAGGCCTGTCCCATCGGGATTTATCAAATAAAGATTTGTGTATCTTCCGAAACTGTTACGGGTAGAAGAAAAAATAATCTTGTTCTTCACCGGGTCCCATCCTACAACGGTATCAGAACCGGGATGATAAGTTACCCTGGTTATTTCTCCTCCGAACATGTTCATTGTATAAATATCAGTATTCCCGTCATATTGACCGGAGAAAGCAATCATTTTCCCATCGTTTGATATTTTTGGGAACAACTCCTCTCCATCATTTGTGGTCAGCCTTTCAGCAGGACCTCCGGTAGTTTTCCCCTTCCAGATATCTCCTCCATATACAAAAACAATTGTATCTTTATGGATATCCGGATATCTAAAAATATGTCCGGATTCGGCAGCTTTTCCTCCGAATGATGGTAAAGCAATAAATAATGCAAAAATAAGGCTTAATAATACTACTGCAAATGATCTGGCTGTTTTCATTGTTTCCTCCGTTAATCTTGAAAAATACCAAAAAGAATGTTTGGTTGCAATGGAAACTGTTAAAAATAATAATTTTATAACCTTTAAAAAAAGAAATTTGTTGAAATTTTTCTTAAGTTCCATTAAATAGTAATCATAATAGTTTTTAAAATTAATTTAACCGGAGGAGTTGAATGAAATTAAATGTAAAGGCTTTTGCAATTACATGTGCGATCACCATTGGTTTCGGGCTTCTTTTTATCACCTGGTGGAAGATCCTTCTGGACGGATCTAATTTTAACCCGACCGTGATCGGGAAAGTATACAGAGGATATAACCTCAGTTTTTCAGGCAGCCTTATTGGGTTCCTCTGGGGATTTTTCGACGGGTTGATAGGCGGAGCAATTTTTGCATCTATCTATAATTTTCTTGTAACAAAATTCGGCAAGAAATAAAAAATCTGTTTTACTTGTGAATTTCTTTAACCGGCCATAGAATTGCAGGTTTAAGTAAACCTGATCTTGTTATCTTTTTTTTGCCTGAAACAAGTGTGAAATTGAATCTCCCGGGCTTTTTGTCCGCAGAGTTCCAGTTCAGTTTATGTATGCCTTTCCAGTTCTTAAGTTTTATAGTTTGAAGTTTTTTTCCGGTCAGGTCAGTGACAGTCAATTCAGGTGCAGGTACCTTGTCAGACCGGAGGTAATAGTAAATGTTCAATCCTGGTTCCTCATTTTCAGTTCTGAGATGGGCATCTCCTGTCATGTGATAATTTCCCCACCAGGCCCGTTGGGAAGATATCATCACCGGCCTCGATTTTATATTGAACAGATGAATATTCTTTTTTAAAATCTTCTCCGATAATTCTTTCAAAGGTGCTATGTTTGTTACCCAGACTCCTCTTCCATAAGTTCCGGCCACAAGGTCCCCGGTCGGTTCCTGGATAAGAATATCTCTGACGGGTACGGGCGGCATATTGTTCTTCAACCGGATCCAGTTCTTTCCGTTATTTAATGTGAAATAAATCCCGGAATCAGTTCCTGCAAATAACAGAAATCTGTTATCTTTGTCTTCTGTAATTACTGAAACAGGAGAATCCGGGATATCTCCGCTTATATCTTTCCAGGTTCTTCCCAGATTGTCTGTTCTGTAGATATATGATTTGAAATCGTCTTCTCTGTATCCCGATTTGACCACATATGCCCGGTATGGTTTGTGTGAAGAAGTAACCACACGGCTTACCCATTTCCGTTCAGGCCCTCCTGCCCTGACAATATTTGAAGTTCTATCCTTCCAGTGAATTCCGTTATTGTCAGTTACATGTACTCTCCCGTCATCTGTCCCGATCCAGATCATTCCCTTCCTTAAGGGAGATTCTGAGATTGAGGTTATCGTACAATACATAATATGCCCTTTACCTGCAATCTTTTCCGGGTCATTAATTGTTAGATCGGGGCTTATCTCCTTCCATGACATACCTCTGTCCAATGATCGCAGGAGCATCTGGCCTCCTGTGTAAACAACTTTGCTGTCGTGAGGGGAAAGGACAATCGGAGTTGTCCATGTGTATCTGTATGGCGGCTTATCCTTTATGTTCTCCGGTGTTATATCAAACCTCTCACCTCTCAACTGGTCAACCCTGTGATGCTTCCCGAATTGGGTGGTAAAATAGAGCCATCTGTTATCTTCAGGATCAACTGAAGTATACATTCCATCCCACATGCCTGTGATAACCCAGTCTTCCATGCCGATAGAGCCTGACCATCCGTTTACAGGGCTTTTCCAGGTTTCATGGTCCTGTAGGCCTGCATAAATATTGTAAGGTTCACTGTTATCGGTCTCAACATCATAAATTTCACCCATAGGGATGTTATAGTAATGAAAAGTTGTCTTCCCTCCATCCCAGGAAGAGTAGAGGCCTCCATCACTGCCCAGCATCATATGATCCGGATCTTCAGGGTCTATCCAGAACGTCCTTACATCACCGAAATTTTTTCTGAATAATTTCCTCTCCCGCCAATTTTTCCACCCCGGCCAGGTTTTCCCTCCATCTTTGGAATAGAGCATTTGTACTGCTATGATATAAACGTTTTCAGGATCAACCGGATCAACACTGATCTCATTAAAAGAGTAGGCCGCCTTGCCGCTCACGTCTATTCCCGGGAGGCTTACTTTTCTCCAATTATCTCCATTGTCATCGGAACGGTAAACTTCCCCTCCGATGAGCTCATCGTATGAGTGATCGGTAAAAGGATCAAACTTTTCTTTCGAATCTTTCTTCAATTCCGGTTTGGGATTCAGATTCTGGATAACTGCATAAACAGTGTCAGGAACAGAGCGGCATATATCGATACCTATCCTCCCTAGTTTTCCTGCAGGAAGGCCGGAAGCAAGCTTTTTCCAGTTGTTTCCGCCATCACAAGTTCTATATATCCTGCTCTTCTCCCCGCCTGCTTCGAAATGCCAGGGGTATCTTTGCATATTATAAGATGTCGCAAATAAGGTGTCAGGATCTTTTGAATTCATACATATATCAGCTGCACCTGTTCTGTCATCTATATATAATATTTTTGTCCAGTTCTTTCCTCCGTCGGTTGTTTTGAATACGCCTCTTTCGTCATTAAAAGAGAATAGATGCCCCATGGCCGTAACGTAGACTATATCCGGATCTTTCGGATGAATGATTATTTTACCTATGTGATGAGAATCTTTCAGGCCCATATTGGTAAAGGTTTTACCACCATCAACGGATTTATATATACCATTACCATAATATGCAGATCTTGCATTTGAATCGTCACCGGTTCCTACCCATATTACACTGCTGTCTGAAGGAGCAACCTCGACAGAACCTATGGAATTGATTCCATAGTTGTCGAAGATCGGGAAGAAAGTTGTACCATTGTTAATAGTTTTCCATACGCCTCCATTCCTTGCGGCAACATAGAATGTGAACCTGTCCTCTCTTTTGGGATTTACGGGAACTGCAATGTCCGAGATCCAGGCCCCGGCCCGGAAAGGCCCGAGATTCCTGAAAATGAACTCACTGAATAACCCGGATCCATTTTTTTCAGTTACATTTGAAAAGTTTTGTAAAGGCATTAAAAAGACAATAAGAATTGCTAATAGAAAAAAAGGCTTTCTGCTCATATTTCCCCTCCCGGTAAAAAATATCATATTATTCTCCCGTAAGCAGTCTAATTCTATTTCACTTCAACTTTGTAAGCAATAGTTGGAATAACGAAATTGAAAAACAGTGTTTCCATACTTGATTTTTATCCTCACCCGGTCTTTCCTTATGGGGATGAGGTTTGACGCATTCGGGAATCTGTAATAAAATGGGCGAAGGTGGAAAAATGGATGATCTGACAGGACAAATAAAGAAATTATTGGCAAAAAAAGATGCAGTTTTACTTGCACACAATTATCAGATGAGCGAAGTTCAATTGATAGCGGATCATCTTGGAGATTCACTGGAACTCAGCAGGCTGGCTGCGGATGTCAGGAATAGTGTGATAGTTTTTGCCGGAGTTAAATTCATGGCGGAGACTGCAAAGATTCTTTCTCCGGAAAAAAAAGTTTTGCTGCCCAGGCTTGATGCCGGATGTCCCATGGCGGATATGATAACGGTTGAAGAACTCCGGTGGGTGAAAGAACAACATCCTCAGGCAAAAGTTGTCACCTATATAAATTCAGGAGCGGATATAAAAGCTGAGAGTGATGCCTGCTGCACATCCTCTAATGCAGCTAAAGTTGTTGCAAATATAGATGCAGATGAGATTATTTTCGTTCCTGATCGTAACCTCGGCAGTTATGTCCAGTCCATAGTGCCTGACAAGAAAATTATCCTTTTTGAAGGTTATTGTTATGTTCATAACAGGATAAAGAAAGATGAAATTATAGAAATGAAAAAACTTTACCCGGATGCAAAAATAATTGTCCATCCGGAGGTGAGAAGTGAGGTCATAGAGCTTGCTGATGAAGTGTTGTCTACGAGCGGGATATTGAGATATGCATCAGCTTCTCCTGCCGGTGAGTTCATAGTTGCAACCGAGGAAGGCCTTCTTGACAGGATGAGGCGTGAGAACCCGGAGAAGAAATTTTTTCCTGCATTGAGGCCGAAAATATGCCAGAATATGAAAAGGACCACTCTTAAAGATATATATCTCTCCCTGGTACAAAACAGGTATGAGATAGAAATAGATGATGAGATCTCGAAAAAAGCTTTGAGATCTTTGAATGAAATGTTAAAATATGTATAGTTCAGGAGAATGAAATGACATTAAAAGAAAAAATAGAAAATATAATAGAGAAAGTAAGACCTGCTCTTCAGGCAGATGGCGGCGGGATCGAACTCGTTGATGTACTTGAAGATGAAGGTGTTGTCCTTGTTAATTTGACCGGAGCCTGCAACGGCTGCCCGATGAGCACAATGACGATCAAAGGTTATGTTGAACAGACTATCAGAGCTGAGATCCCCGAGATCAATGAAGTGAGACTGGCCTGATCAAATCAGCCTTTTAAAATATTCTTCTCTGCAATAATTTTCGATTTCCACCATTCTATTCAAAGATTGCTCGAAATCGCCATTTCCGGAACAGAATATCCCGTGTCCCTTTGCTATAACATTTCCATTTCTACGGATCATTTCCGGCACTGAATATTCAAGGCCGGAACCACTCTCAGTTGATACTACCGGAATTTCTCCCAAAACCGGACTATCTATTGTACGGGAGTCCAGTGAAAGGATTACTGTGAATAATGGATGTCCGTGAATAATAGTTTGTTTTTCCGTTGCCTTATAAATATTTCTGTGAACTTCAAGTTCACTTGAGGGCTGCAGGATAGACTTTACACTTCCGATCAAAGGTAATTTAACTATTCGGTTTTTAAGATCATCAAGAAAAGAGCCTGATTCGCTTATATAAACATAATCCCCCTCTCTAAGAGATATATTCCCGAATATTGAATCAACCAATTTCCTTGAGACCATAGACCTTCCGGCTGCTTTTATCATTAACGGGATGTTTTCTCTGTTTGCGGTCAGGATTTCCCCGGGTGCAGGAGTGTATTTGTGCTCATAAGTTCTGACAAGATCAAGATAATCATAATCCCGGACTGTGATATCACCTGCACTCTTTCTCCGGAGGATGGTATGGAAAAATTTTACGAAGAGTGAAAAACATACGATGCTGAAAAGGGTGAAAAGAGATTCCTGCCCTTCACTACTTCCAGTTATAATATGCCCATCCGAAGGGATAACCGCTCCTGCTTTATCGACGATCTTCATCAGCTCGTCAGTTCCTGTTCTTAGCGAAACAGGTATCCGGGGGAGGAATATTCCAGACTCTGAGTCAACAGGTATTATTTCTTCATATTTCATTTCCAGGAAATATCTGGAAATTGTTGAATATGGTTCGGCCAATGTGAATTCAGATATATTGTTTCCGGTATGTTTTTCTCCCGCTTCCCTGATGATATTAACGGGAGGGGAAAAAGTCAGTCCTCTGCTCAGTAGTCTCTGCAGGTGAAGGTGGTCAAATTTATCAGAACCGGTTTTGTCATTCATTATTGTAGTGTACTTCTCTGAGGTCATGGATAAGTATAATTGAATTATTGGCGAAAAGTAATATAATATCAACATAATATTTAATAAAAATCGGATAAATTTATAGAGAAGTACGGGAGTTATTATGAACATGGATAAATTCACATTAAAAGCAAATAAAGCTATTGAGGAGAGTGTCCGGTATGCCGGAGAAAATGGTAATCAGGAAGTTACAGATATCCATCTTGCATACTCGATTATCAGTGATAATGAAAATATAGTACCTGAAGTTCTTAAGAAAACCGGAGTAGATTCCGGAAGAATACTTTCAGAGTTGGAAGAGGTGGTCTCGAAACTGCCAAAAGTGCATGGAGCTGACAGGTTTATAGGAAAAGACCTGAAAAAAACTCTTGATAATGCGCTTAACATTGCTAATAAATTCAAAGATGATTATGTGTCCACAGAACATTTATTTATCTCTATTATTCAATCTGATAATGAGCCTGCATTATTACTTAAACAGCATGGAATAGATGAGGATACTTTCCTTAAGGTTCTAATGGACCTGAGAGGGAACCAGAGGGTCACTGATCAGAATCCCGAGGATAAAATGCAGCCTCTTCTGAAATATGGAAAAGATCTTGTTGAAATGGCCAGAGAAGGTAAGCTTGACCCTGTGATCGGAAGAGATGAAGAAATAAGAAGAGTGATGCAGGTCCTGGTAAGGAGGAAAAAGAACAATCCTCTCCTTATCGGTGATGCCGGTGTCGGAAAGACAGCGATTGTCGAAGGGCTGGCAATAAGAATCGTTCAGGGTGATGTTCCCGAAATACTTAAAGATAAGAGGGTTGTGTCACTTGATATCGGGAGCCTTCTGGCAGGAGCAAAATTCAGAGGGGAATTTGAAGAAAGGTTAAAGGCTGTAATTAATGAAGTCGTGGAATCTGACGGCCAGATAATTTTGTTTATGGATGAGCTCCACACTATAGTCGGAGCCGGAGCATCTGAAGGTTCTTTAGATGCGTCAAATATGCTTAAGCCTCCTCTCGCCAGAGGAGAGTTGAGATCCATAGGTGCAACAACCCTTAATGAATATAAAAAATATATAGAGAAAGATCCGGCTCTTGAAAGAAGGTTTCAGCCGGTTTTTGTAAAGCAGCCTTCGGTGGAAGAAACTATTTCCATACTTCGTGGAATAAAGGAAAAGTATGAAATTCATCATGGAATTAAAATTTCAGATGCCGCATTAATCTCAGCTGCTACTCTTTCGGACCGATATATTTCGGACAGATTCCTGCCGGATAAAGCGATAGACCTTGTAGATGAAGCTTCTTCAAAACTGAGAATTGAAATTGACTCCATGCCCGAGGAGTTGGATGAACTTGAGAGGAAAATAATGCAGATGGAGATTGAGAAACAGGCATTGAAAAAAGAGAATAGCAAAGATGCCAGAGAAAAAATGAAGAATCTTGTTGATGATCTTGAGGACCTGAAATTATCAAGAGACAAGATCAGGGAACACTGGAATAGTGAGAAATCATTAATCGGACAACTCAGGGATAAGAAAGAAGAAATTGATAACCTGAAGATAAGGAAGCAGGATGCAGAACGTCAGAATGATTATGAAACAGCTTCTCAGATCCAATATGGGAATATTCCGGAGAGAGAACAGGCGATTGAACGTATTCAGGCCGAGTTGGATGAATTGCAGTCTGAAAAGAAAATACTTACTGAGTTGGTGACGGAGGAGGATATCGCGGATGTTGTGTCAAAGTGGACCGGTATACCTGTTTCAAAACTTCTGAGTGGTGAAAGAGAAAAACTGCTGCAGATGGAAGATATAATTAAAAAAAGGGTAATAGGACAGGATGAAGCCGTTACTGCAATAGCTAATGTTATTCGAAGATCCAAAGCCGGATTAAATGAACAGGGGAGGCCTATAGGATCATTTATTTTCCTGGGCCCTACCGGAGTCGGGAAAACAGAACTTGCCAGAGCTCTAAGTGAATTTATGTTCAATAATGAGAAAATGATGGTCAGGATCGATATGTCTGAATATATGGAAAAGCATTCTGTATCTCGCCTCATAGGTGCTCCTCCGGGATATGTCGGCTATGATGAGGGAGGACAGCTTACGGAAGCTGTAAAGAGAAGGCCCTATTCCCTGGTCCTTCTCGATGAGATAGAAAAAGCCCATCCTGATGTTTTTAATATTTTATTACAATTGCTGGATGATGGGCGTCTAACGGATGGGAAAGGGAAAACTGTGAATTTTTCGAATACTATAATTATTATGACATCAAATCTGGGATCCGATATTATTCAGGAAAAGTCAGGATATGAGGAGATCAAAAATGAGATCGATGATCTTCTTTTTAAATATTTCAAACCTGAATTCCTTAACCGGATAGATGAAATAATAACATTCAGGCCCCTGGATAAAGAAATGATAAAAATGATTGCAGTACTGGAACTAGCAAAGTTGGAAAAACAACTTGGATCAGCAGGGATCAAAACTGAAATAAGTGAAAGTGCACTGAACAAACTTGCTGAGCTTGGATTTAATACTGCTCTCGGTGCCAGGCCTTTGAAGAGAGTGATCCAAAAAGAGATACAGGATCAATTGTCAAGTATGATATTATCCGGAAAAATAAATAACTCTTCAATAATAAAGATTGATTACAAAGGAGAGAATTTTGATTTCACTGTAAAAGAGTGAATAAAGCATCCTTTCCAACCCTCCCCCCCTCACAAATCTCCTTTGTAAACAATCCTTCCCAAAATCCCTGTTATCAAGAGTTGCTATTAAGAAGCAATTTGTTTGCCAAAAGTCGATTTGCAAATGTAAATAATAAAAAAATCGTATAGCACCTATAATAAAGCATAAAAACCCTGAACTCAATTAGAGAGTTTTGTTGCAGTGGAATAGTATAAACAAAGTTAATAGTCACTATAAACTTTGTCTATAAACTTAGTTGAAAAAGTTGATATATTAGTTTGTAAAGTTTATAATATTCCAATGAGATACCTTCTTTATTATATCGATGGTTTTATCAGGAAATTCCCTCTTAGAGGAACTGATGTTGTTATCGGAAGAAAAAAGGATTGTGAACTTGTCCTTGATCTTGATTCTATCTCCAGAAAACATGTGAAGATCCTGATAGGAAATGAAATTACCATCAGAGACCTCGACTCTACAAATGGAACTTTTGTAAGAAATGTTAAGATCGGGGAATCCAGGCTTGAGTTAGGGGAGTCTTTCAATATAGGAGGAATGGAGTTCTTTCTGAGAGAAGGCAGCCTTGATGAGTTTAAAACTGCAGATGAGCTAAGGCCGATATTTAATGGTATAAATTCTCCTTCCCCGAAACAGGGCAGCGAGGAAGAGGAAACCAAATTCATAAATGATATTTTTTCAGATATACTGCAATATATAGCAAAAACAGGATTCAGGAAACGGAGTTTCAACCATTTCATTCATGATCTTTCAGATTATCTATCCCAGCTGCAAAACTTCGGTTCGATTGCATTATTGTCAAAAGAAAATGGAGATCATAATATTTACTTTACAATAGAAAAAATTGATAACCTTGTCAGTATGGTTAACAACCTTGCTGAAAAGGATAAAGGGATCTTTAAAGAGAGAAAAAGTGATATTACTTTTCCCGATACGAAATACAGGTTCTATTCTTTTCCGGTGGAATTACGGGATATTAAAGCGGCAATGGTATATGTCCCTCTGAATCCTGCTATTGAGGAAGGAGATATTGTTCTTGAATTTCTTGATTTGCTTGCAAAAGAGATATCTTTGCTGGCCAGGATTTTATTGAGCGGGGACAGAGAAAAACTTCTTCCCGATCCTGATGAGGGCCATGATCCTGAGAAAGTGTCGATAGTGGCATTGGATCCTGAAGTCAGGAGTTTGATAAAGCAGACAATTAAAATTGCAGGAAGTGATGTGTTTGTTTTAATAGAAGGTGAATCCGGGACGGGAAAGGAATTATTTGCAAAATTACTACATGAACATTCCGGCAGGAACAGGGGGACGTTTGTTGCTATCAATTGTGCAGCTATTCCCGAGACCTTACTTGAATCTGAATTGTTTGGACATGAGAAAGGATCATTCACAGGAGCTTATACGAAAAAGAAAGGAAAACTTGAAATAGCTTCAGGTGGAACTCTTGTTCTTGACGAAATCGGTGATATGCCTATCCAGTTACAGGCAAAAATCTTACGGGTCCTGCAGGAACATGAGTTTTACAGTGTCGGGGGAACAACTCCCATTAAAGTCGATCTAAGGATTATTACACTAACCAATAAAATATTAAAGAACCTCATCACTAAAGGTGATTTCAGGGAAGATCTTTACTATAGACTGGTTCACCACAGAATCACCCTTCCTCCCCTCAGGGACAGGAAAGAGGATATTTCACCTCTGATCAATTATTTTACTGGTAAGTTCTCAGAAGAACTTGGAAAAAACATCGGAGGATATACCGTACAGGTTTTTAAAGCAATGGAAAGCTATTCATGGCCTGGAAATATAAGGCAGCTGGAGAATGAGATCAGGAGGCTTGTCAATCTGGTAGAAGATGGAGAGAGTATTTATTACGAATTACTATCTGAGGAGGTACAGAGAGGAAAAGTGGTAAATGAGAAAACTGATATTCTGAACACCGGGATTTATGGGAAGTTCGGAACTGAGAAGGATTACATAATTCACCTTTTAGGGAAGAATGGTTGGAATAAATCCAGAACTGCTGTAGAGCTTGGAATTACTTATCAGGGGCTTCATAAAAAAATGAAGCGCCTCGGGATAAAAAAACAGATATAAAAATTATTCCGGAAAAGCGTCCGAGTGTTGTAAAATTTCCAGATTCGTTATATCCTTTTTGTTAATATTAAACAATCTTTGATCATTGTTTTATGTTGTAATCAGAATTACAGATAAAAAATAGTTTTTAAAAGGAATTAATAATGAAGATATTATTGGTTTATAACCCGACAGCCGGAAATGGCAAAGCTAAAAAGTTACTCCCTAAGATCAAACAGGAATTAAATGAAAGAAAAATTTCTTTTGAAATTTTAACAACATCCTGCCCCGGTCATGCCGTCGATCTTGTAAAGGATGCCGATCTTTCCGGATATGACGGTATCGTGTCAGCAGGAGGTGACGGGACGATGTTTGAGTCACTCAATGGATACTATTTGAATCCGGGAAAGGATAAACCCCCATTCGGGATACTCCCGATAGGGACAGGTAATGCATTTGTGAAAGACATTGGCCTGAAGTCCGGGGGCTGGAAGTCTGCAATAAATATGATTGCAGAAAATAAATTAAGGAGGGTTGATGTTGCTAAATTTAAAACAGGCGGGGATATTTATTATTATCTTAATATTATCGGTCTTGGTTTTGTGTCAGATGTGAATAAGCTCGCTCAAAAGCTCAAATTTTTCGGAAATCTTTCCTACACTATCGGTGTATTGGATAAAATTATATTTCTCAGGAATTACAAGGTGTTCATAGATCTGGATGGGGAAAAGATAGAAAGAGAGAATGTATTTGTTGAAGTTTCCAATACCCGTTATACATCAAATTTCCTTATGGCACCGACAGCTGAGGTAGATGATGGATATCTGGATGTGATCCTGCTGAACAAAACATCAAGGCGGAGAATGCTTCAATGTTTACCAAAAATATTCACAGGGGAACATGTAACCATGGAGGAAGTTGAGACATTTAAAGCCAGAAAGATATCTATAAAAACTGATCTTCCCAAAGAGTTGACTCCGGATGGAGAAATGTTCGGGACCACTCCTCTGGAGATTGAGTGTCTTCACCGGGATCTCGAGGTGTTCGGGAATTGAAGGAGATCAGGTCTATATTTATCTGGATGTTTAGTTTCATTTTTCTATTTTTTTTTCTGATATTTGCCATTATTTGTACATTTTTATTCCCAATGGAAAAATATGATCCCTGGATTAAGTCTCTAATGAGATTCATGCTGAGGGTGATCGGTATAAAAGTCAGAGTAACCGGAGTTGAGAACATAAACCCGGATAAAACATACCTGTTCATGGCAAATCATATCAGCCTTTTCGATATACCATTGCTCTCCGGATATGTTCCTCAACAGGTAAGAGGAATTGAAGCTGACAGGCAATTCAAATGGCCCCTTTACGGATTCGCTATAAAGAGACTCGGTAATATTCCTATCAACCGCAAAAATGTACATTCAGCTATAAAGAGCATCGGGAATGCGATCCGGAGATTAAAAGAAAAAAGATCTATCATTGTTTTACCTGAAGGGCACAGAACACTTGATGGTAACTTGAACCCGTTTAAAAAGCTGCCTTTCCACCTTGCCAAAAAATCTGATAGTGCAATAATTCCGATGGGATTATCCGGACTTTTTTCTGTAAAAAGAAAGGGCTCATGGATAATTAAGCCCGGTCCTGTCCAGATAAATTTCGGAAAACCTATACCGGTTGAGATAATCAAATCAAAATCGGTTGAAGAGTTAAGAGATTATACAAAAAATGTTATTTCAGGCCTGATCGATTTCCATTAGGTGGCATTTAGTTTAATCAGATTGAAATAACTATTTTAGTATGTTATTTAGATAGATTAAAAAATTCTGATTTTGGGTGTTGCAGTTACAGGTTCAAAATCATAACGGAGGTTTCAATGGATATTCAGTCTACAGGAAATGGTCTTCCGGAAAATGCTTACAGGAAGCTAAATGAGGGTGAGGAGTATAAACCTGTCGTACCTTCGGGATCACCACTTCCCGAATTAACATCTTATTCGCTCCTTTGGGGTATGTTCTATGCAGTTTTGTTTTCTGCAGCAGCAGCTTATCTGGGGTTAAAAATAGGTCAGGTATTTGAAGCAGCGATCCCTATCGCAATACTCGCTGTAGGCCTCTCCTCAATGCTTGGGAGGAAGAATGCACTTCAGGAAAATGTAATTATTCAATCCATTGGATCAAGTTCCGGTGTGATCGTTGCCGGTGCAATCTTTACGATACCCGGACTTTATATCCTTGGAATAGAGGCAAGTTTTATCCAGGTGTTCCTTGCATCACTTTTCGGAGGGTTTCTCGGGATTCTATTCCTGATTCCATTCAGGAAATTTTTTGTCAAAGATATGCATGGTGAGTTCCCTTTCCCCGAAGCAACTGCAACAACAGAAGTGCTTGTTGCCGGTGAATCCGGTGGCAATAAAGCTAAGATCCTGGTGAAAGCTCTTGTGATCGGAGGGATATATGACTTCCTTATATCAGGATTCGGACTTTGGAAAGAGAAAGTTTCAACTCTCGTTACCCCATGGGGGAGAGCAATTGCTGATTCGGTAAAACTCGAGTTCAATATTCTAACCAGCTCTGCTGTTATGGGCCTCGGGTATATCATCGGATTAAAATATGCTCTTATTATTGCTTCAGGATCATTTCTTGCGTGGTGGGTCTTTGTTCCTGCTATTTTCTATATTGGTCAGTTCAACCCGGAGCCCATTCTAAATGCTGCAAAGCCCATTGTCGATATGATGCCGCAGGAAATATTCAGTGAATATGTAAGGCACATCGGGATAGGAGGGATCGCAGCAGCAGGAATAATCGGAATAATAAAATCGAGGAAGATCATAGGCGGTGCATTTAAACTTGCTGCAAATGAGATAACGGGAAAATCGAGCTCTGATAAGTCCGAGACCGTTAAAACTGACAGGCTCCAGAAGGATATCAGCATGAAATGGAATGTTATCCTGATAATGGCCACTCTGCTTGGTATATTCTCATTTTTTCTGATCAGTGTTCTGGGTGGAAATATTGTTCATGCACTTATAGGACTTGCCATTGTTACTATCGTATCTTTCCTGTTTACTACGGTTGCTGCCAGGGCTATAGCTATAGTCGGTACAAATCCTGTTTCCGGGATGACCTTAATGACATTGATAATATCTTCGGTGATCCTTGTTGCGATCGGATTAAAGGGTGAACAGGGAATGCTTGCGGCTCTGTTAATAGGTGGTGTTGTCTGTACTGCGCTATCCATGGCCGGGGGTTTTATAACCGATCTGAAGATAGGTTACTGGCTTGGTACTACACCTGCAGTGCAGCAGAGATACAAGTTCCTCGGTACTCTTCTTTCTGCAGCTTCGGTCGGACTCGTAATCCTTATGTTATATAAAACCTATGGTTTTGGACCGGGCGGACTCGAAGCTCCACAGGCCTCTGCAATGGCAGCTGTCCTGAAGCCTCTAATGACCGGACAACCAGCTCCATGGCTGCTTTACCTTGCAGGAGTTCTCCTTGCGATTATACTGGAATTCATCGGGATACCTCCATTAGCTTTTGCTCTCGGGATGTACCTGCCCCTATATCTGAACACACCAATACTGGCAGGAGGAATTATTGCTCATCTGATCAGTAAAAGTTCCAAAGATGAAAAACTTGTTTCTGAAAGGAAGGAGCGTGGTACACTCATTGCCTCCGGGTTTATAGCCGGCGGAGCGATAATGGGAGTACTCGCTGCTACGATTGTTTTTATAGGTCAGAACATTTTCGGTGAAGGATGGACCATGATGAAGGCGATCGGAACTGAGCATTGGAGTGAATCCGCCGGAGCTGAGTATCTCGGTTTTATAATGTTCGCAATCCTTCTTTATTACCTGTACTGGGATTCAAAGAGAGTAAAATAAATATTTAATTAATTATAAGACAGGAATTATTTTTTTTTCTTGAGGATATATTTTCGGACAGCCCAATTATGTTCTTTAAGGTTCTTAGAAAAATAGTGTGTTTTCCGGTCTTTTGCTACAAAATAAAGATATTTTGAATTTTCAGGAAATAGAGCAGCCTCGATCGAATGGATTCCGGGGCTGCAGATGGGTCCCGGAGGTAACCCCCTGTGGATTCTCGTGTTGTATGGTGAATCCATCTTAAGGTCCTTCCATTTGATATCTCCATCCCATTTCCCTTCCTTTTTCAATGCATAGATGATAGTGGGGTCGCATCCCATGGGCATACCAATTCTGAGTCTGTTATGGAAAACGGAAGATATCAAAAATCTCTCTTCTCTTGAAGAAGTTTCTTTCTCGATAAGGGAGGCAAGAGTGAGAATTTCTCTGACACTAAGGTTCAGTTCACCGGCTCTTATTCTATAGCTTTCAGAAAAACTCTGTCTGAAGTTATTTATCATTGTTTTAAGAAGATCGCCCGGAGTTGTCCCTTTACTGATCATATATGTTTCCGGGAACAAATATCCCTCAAGATCATCGGCATTTGCATCGAGGTCTGATATAAGAGAAACCTTCCTTGCCGAGTTGTGAAATTTTCTATAATCTATCCCATGATTCTGAGATAGATATTCCGCTGTTTCATCGATCGTCATACCCTCTTTGATAGTTATCTTATATAAGACGACATCACCTTTTATAAGTTTTTGTATAATCTGCTCTATTGTGAGGGGTTTGCTGAAATCATATTCTCCTGTTTTAAAGAATGATCCTGAATGAAACAATTTGTAATAGATCCTGAAATAGAGATAGTTCGGTATTATTTTTTTCTTTTTCAGCATACCTGCAATCTCTGTTACAGTGGAACCTCCGGGTATTTCTATTTTGATCGATCCGTCAAATCCTTTGTAAGGGGATGTTGCCTTTCTATAAAAATCATATCCCGTAAATATCAGAATTGCCAAAAGTATTAAAAGAAAAATTAATAGGATTTTTTTCATATTGTCTCCATATATTCAGTTAAAATAATATGGGCTGACACAGAATCAATGAGGTTTTTACTTTTCCTGATGTCTCCTCTGGAATTTTTCAGCATCTCTTCCGCCTCAAAACTTGTAAGCCTCTCATCAATGAGTTTTACTTTCAACCCTGTTGCCAAAGTGATCAGATTTTTAAATTTATTCACTTTTTTTGACATGAGACTCTCTGAGCCGTTCATATTCAACGGGTAACCAAGAACTACAAATGTTACTTCATAATCATAAATTATTTCTTTTAACTTTGCTATAAGTGATTCTTTATTAGTATTCTTTACAGGGTTTATTGGAGTTGATGTCCTTAGTTCGGAATTACCAATGGCAACACCTATTCTTTTCTCTCCGTAATCAAGTGAAAGAATAATCATGCTTTATTCAGGTTTATTTAACCTTGAAAATATTTTTTCCGAGTGTTCAAACCCGAGATTGATAATCTCTGTTATCAGAGATTTAAATGATAATCCTTCAGTTGTCCATAGTTTCGGAAACATACTTATCTCAGTAAATCCGGGAATTGTATTTATCTCATTTATAATGATCCTTCCGGTTTTCTCCTCAACAAAAAAATCTACTCTGGAGAATCCATTCAGAAAGAGTGCCCTGTATGCAGTTAGAGCAGCCTCTCTGAGTTCATCTTCTTTATCAACCGGCAACTCGGCGGGAATCTGAAATTCAGTTTTTCCGAGAATGTATTTATCTTCATAGTCATAAAAATCTTTGGAGGGGATAAATGAACCTGCTCTGGATGCTACAGGGACATCGTTACCTTTTACCGAAACTTCATACTCCATTCCCGCAATTGCTTCTTCGATTATTATTTTTATATCATATTTGAATGCTTCGTTTATTCCTTTGACCAGATCTCTCACATTCTCTGCTTTGGATATTCCAACAGATGAACCAAGAGCACACGGTTTGATAAAACAGGGATAACCCAAAGAACTTTCAACCTCCTCGATTATAAGGTCAGGATCATTTTCTATATATACTTTGTATTTTGTTATTGAAAGTCCTGCCTGTTCAAAGAGGATCTTAGATACTACTTTATCCATAGCAAGATTCGAAGACAAAGATCCGGCTCCTGCAAAGGGTACACCTGACATTTCAAATATCCCCTGGATCCTGCCGTCCTCTCCATTCGGGCCATGTAAAACCGGGAAATAAATATCAATATCATTTGAGATTATGCCACTTTTTTCCCATGGGAGGAAACTTCCCTTCTCAGCAGTATCCGTTTCGGGATTCCCTATATTCTCCTCTCTGATAAAGGACCATCTCCCATCACGGTTTATATATATAAGAGATGTGTTAAAAAGGTTTCTGTCGATATTTTTGTAAATTGCTCCGGCTGAACGGATCGAAACTTCATGCTCAGCAGACATCCCTCCAAAAATAATTGCTACATTCTTTTTACTTTCAGCCATTTCTTTTTCCTGATTTGTCAGATCTTTATATTATCCCACTCATCCGGGTTATAATAGTATTTATAGTAAAAATAATTTCTCAGGATATTCTTTATATAATTACGTGTTTCGGAAAATGGTATCATTTCTATAAATTTTTCTTCCTCAAAATCTCCAAAATCTTCCAGCCATTGTTTAACTCTGTGGGAACCTGCATTATATGCGGCCAGAGCAAGGTATATTTTTCCTCCATATTTGTCAAGAAGCTCTTTTAGATGGGCTACTCCCAGTCTGATATTCACCTCCGGTTTATAAATATCATTTCGTCTCAATCTTATGTTTACTTTTCTGGCAGTCAGTGCAGCAGTTCTATCTATCATCTGCATCAGGCCTTTTGCTTTTGCTGGAGATATGATATTTGGCCTGAACATACTTTCTCTGTTGATCAATGCAAGAATCAGTTCTTTACTTACATCGTATTCAGAACTATATTTATCAATAATTTTTTCATATCTCAATGGTAGATATATTTCTTTCAAAAAGTTCGGGAGTACTATTTTTGAGTAATCACTGAAATTATTTCTAAATGAAATGAAAGTATGGTAATGGTCTCCAAGTTTGAGATAGATCAATGTTTCAATAAGCTTCACGGAATTCATATCTTCAACCGGAAGCTCTTCATTATCCTTTATCCATGAGATGTATTCTAATGCCTCTTCAGAAAGTCCGAACTTTAATAATTTTTTAATATTCTCTGTTATATCAAGAAATGGGGCAGTGCTTTTTTTGTTGAATAGTTTTTTGAAATTTGAGAGGTTTAATCTTTTTCCTCCGTCCTTAACCTGCGAGAAGCGGGCATAATAATAGGTGAAAGGGAATTCACTTATCCCCGGAAACATCTTGCCTTTTATAAAGGAAACCCAGAATGAATTTGCAATCCGGTATGGTAATAAAGGGGAGTGGCTTCCTTCAAGAAAAAGATCAGCACCACCTTTATCATCTCCGGATTTGATCTTAAGCCAGGCCGTGACCCATAAAGCCCTCCAGTAATTTTCACCATAATTATTTCCATTTGCTCTAATAACTGATATATATCTGGTAAAATACTCGATTGACAAATCGGTTTCACCTTTTATAAGGAAAAGCGATGCGATATCAAGAAGAAGCTGTTTGTATATATCTTTATCAGACATGATCTTTTCAAGGGTCTGATCAATATTTGAGAAATCATCATCCCTTATTCTCATCTTAAGAAGGAGTTTCTCCTTCCCGGCAGTTAACCTCGCAGATCTTATCCTTGATAAAAGTACTTTTGAACCGGAATATCTCTTCTTTGAATATGCTATCTCAGCAGATATGAAATTTACAAGGTGTCTGTCCTTTATATATTTACTGATATTCCTGAATTCTGATAATCTGTTACTTTTCATCATAATTTCCAGTTTCCGGTTCCAGAAAGACTGGTCGATCCCGCTCATTAATCCGATTATTTCTTTCTCGGTAATATGTTCTCTGATCTTTTTTGTACTGTGTGAGATATAAAGCTTTTTAAAAATTTCGAAGGAAGCTTTTTCATCTTTCAGATTCAGATATGATTTCAGAAGCATCACATCATAATTAAATCCGAAATTCCCGTTATTGTATTTACTTATATATCCGGAATATCTTTTTTTAATGAAAAGATTCTTCAGATGAAGCTTCTCTTTTTCAGTTTTGAGATAATTATCCTCAGATTTAAAATTCTTTATAAAGTCATCTATTATGCCGTAACTTTTTTCCTTTAATTCTGAATTAAGAGTACTTAAGGTCAGGAAGTTATTGACAAAATCATCGTTAGTTTCAGGAGGACCAGCAGGTTTATATCTGACATCAGGTTTCAGATTAATGATTGTTGAGAATATCCTGTATTTTTCCAGTATCCCTGAATTGTAATCCCCCATATTATTATGATGGATTTTATTATTGCTACCCAGCATGATTGTGATCAATAATGAGAGAGCAATTGATACGATTAAGATTAGTTCTAATTCAAAGATATATTGCAACCACTTATCTTTCTTAAATAGTCTCAAAATTATATCCGTTCAATGCTTCCCTGTCCCCGTCTGCTAGAGTTTCTACCAATTGAACCTCAAATGGCCTCAGGTTTTTGTGTTTGCTAAGGTAGAGTTCCTTGGATTGGAGTATGGTTCCCTTCAATTCGTCATAAACCCGTTTACCCGCTCTAGCATCTTCAACCTGCTGTTTGTTGTAAAGGATCATATCATTAACAATTACTCTGGCGAGTCGTTCCGGATCGCTTTCCTTAATCTCGATGGGTTTAGATTCCGCAGAAACAACTACTTTCTCGAATGAATCGGATTTTGATTGGGGTTCGTCCTGATATTCCTGGGTTTTTACTTTAGTTATGATCCGCTGGCGGATAGGGAGGAGGTCCAGGCTCATCTCGCCTACAATTGAAATTATTTCGATCTCTTTAACTCCCAAACTGGCACCTGATAAAGCATCGGCATAAACCACAGCCTGAGGTTTCCCTTTTACAAAAAATGGTATCACAAGTATAGAATCAGGAGTAATGTTTCCGAATCGGCTGTAAATAAGATGATTATCTTTATGTTTTTGTGGATCTCCGTTATAGGGGCTTTTTTGTTCAAGCACATCTTTAAAAACAGTATCAGCTGATAAAGAAAAGAATATTTTCTTTAGATCACTATCCCTCATCGGAGATTCACCATCCATAATCCCGGATCCGCCCCAGCCTACCAGTTTATCATCCCGGAGCAGGAAGATAGCTGCCCTGCTGCAGAAGAGATTTATCCCTCTCAGGAGGTTGGATATAAGATTGATCTGGTTGACCGAGGATGATATTTTTTTCACAAATGAATAAAGGTCGTCAATTGTTTGACCGCCTCCGAGGGAGGAGGAAAGTTTTTTCAATTCTTCGAGTTCCTGTAAAATACCGCTTTTTGTATTTTCAATTTTTGAAATTAAATTATCTTTATCGGACATTTTATCACCTGTTTATACCCCAGATTCAAGGCGGCTGGCAAGTAGTTCCGGAAGTCCGGCAGCCCTGATCTTTTTTTGCGTTTTTTTAACATTATATTCATATCTGGAAAATATAATCTCTCTTTTGTCTGAATCGTATATTATGAAACTTGACCGGGGGTTTTTGTCCCGAGGTTGCCCGATTGATCCTGGGTTTATAAGATACCTGGTATTCGGGTCAAGCTTTATCTTCTTGTCTGAATTCAGCGGAATAGCATTAAGTTTGTTGTTCCTCTGAAAATATATAACAGGGAAATGTGTATGACCGAAAAAGCCTATTGATGTCTTCATAAACTTTAAAGATTCTACTGCCTCAAATACAGAAAAAACATAATAATCCTCATCAAAAGTCGAGCCATGACAAATTGTAAGAAAGTGGTCAACTATAACCGGGCCTTTTTTCAGTTCTTTTAGAAATTTTCTGTTATCATCAGATAGTTTTACTTTGCTCCATTCCGCAGAGAAAGCAGCCACAGGATTAAAGAGTGAAGATGATTCAAGATTGGAGATTACTTTGTCATGGTTTCCCCTTATTGAACAAGTATTTTTCATACTTCTGAAAAGAGAAATTGTATCATTCGGATCGGCGCCATATCCAACAAGGTCCCCGAGAAACAGAAATTTATCAATTGAATCTGTGATCTTCAGAGATAGTAATTTTTCGAAAGCTTCAAGATTACTATGAATATCACTGAAAATAAGATATCTCATTATCTGCCCTTTCCCCGGACTTCTCCGAATTTCATCTAAACTAGTATACTTGTTTCAGGAGAGTTATTCAAGAGATAAACCGATTTTGCAATTAGCAGATATTTCACAAAATCCCACTGACTTTTGAATAAAGTGCTGATGCATTATACGAGCTTCTGACAAATGGGCCTGATTCAACAGCACGGAATCCCATTGTTTCACCCATCTCCTTTAGTTCAAGAAATTTTTCAGGAGTAATATACTCTTTTACTTTAATATTTCCAGGTGTTGGTTGAAGATATTGTCCGATAGTCAGAATATCGACACCGTTTTCAAGAAGTTCACTGAATAATACTTTAAGTTGTCCAGTGGTTTCACCCATTCCAACCATTATTCCTGATTTAGTGATAAATTTCCTCGAACTTGAATAATTGAGGACAGAAAGTGATATATTGTAGTTTTCTTCTTGTCGGTTAACTGATTTATATAGTTCCCGGACAGTTTCTATATTGTGATTAAGAACATCAGGATTTCCCTGTAGAACTGTCTCAATAGCTTTTTGATCTCCATTGAAATCCGGGATCAGAACCTCTATCTTCAGATCGGGGAAATCCTGCTTAAGTTTATCCAGGATTTTTTTATAATGTGCTGAACCACCATCGCTCAGATCATCTCTGGTTACCGAAGTTATTACTACATATTTCAGTCCCATTATTTTCACCATCTCTGATATTTTCTCCGGTTCATACCTGTCAGGCTCCTCACATTGCCCGGATTCAACTGAGCAGAAACCACAATTTCGTGAGCATATATTCCCAAGTGTTAAAAATGTTGCATGGTTTTTATTCCAGCATTCACTCATATTCGGGCATTTTGCATCCTGACAAATTGTATGAAGTCCTCTTGAAGTGAGATCTTTTTTTAATTTAAAAAGATCCTCACCGGCAGGAATTTTTATCCTGAGCCAGTCAGGTTTTGGAGATCTTCTCATTTTGCGGTACTTTCTGAATACAGGATGGGCCTGCTATCTTATAAGGTAAATCTCTTTTTGTGGTGCGGAAAGCCACCGTGCTCCTTCGGCAGTAATGACAAGCATTTCCTCAATTGTTACTACGCCATGATCTTTCAGATAGAGCCTTGGTTCAATGGTAAATATCTGACCCTCTTCAAGTTCAAGATATGGGAGCTTTCCATATCTTTCCCAGGATGGAGCAAGAAGAGCACTTCCGTCATGTGCTGTCCGGCCGACCTGATGTCCGAGAGCATGGGGATATTCAGTATATCCACGGGAAACGATATAGTCTCTTGCGATCGTATCTATTTCGATGCCCTTGACACCTGGTTTTATTGCATCGAATGATAATTGTATCGATTTAACAATTGTATCAAAACCGTCCATAACAACGGCTGGAGGCTTAGTTTCTCCCTCTTTTAATACATACCATGTTCTCTGAAGGTCGGAACAATATTTTTCAACTATCACTCCGGAGTCAATATTAAAAACCTGCCCCCTTTCCACTTTTCTGTCAGTGGGTCCTGAATGAGCTCCTGTATCCTGAGGCCCTGTAAATACTGAAGGGTTCATTTCTTCTTCCCAGGATGGTTTAAGGCCGAGTTTTTCACGTTCACCTGTTATAAAAGCGGCTATATCTTTTTCTGTCATACCAGGCCTTACAAATTCAGTAACCTTATCATAAATGTCTAGAGTGATATCGATGGCTTTTTCTGTTCTTCTAATTTCCTCATCTGATTTTCTTCCTCTTAATTTTGATATTAATTCTTCAGCTGAAATGATACGGTTCATATAGTCAGTACCCTCAAAAAGGGATTGGAGTTTTAGATATTTCCCGTATGTAAGTCCGTCTGAGGATGGAGAGTCAACAGAGTAGTTCAGTGCGATCTTCGATGGGTTCTTATCCCCCATGATCTCAAAAAGACTTTCTTTTGGTGAATTTGTATAAGGTATAACTTTATCAAACAGATCAAGACTTTCTATCTTCTCTTTATCAAGATTCCCTACAATTGCATACTTTTCACCAGATTTTGTGAAAATGAAAAATGAAAGCCAGGTTACACCGGTACCGATGACAAAATCCATAACAGGGTCTGCCAAAAGTTCGGATTCTTTCTCAACTATCATCCACATATCGATATCTAATTCTTTAAGAATATCTATGGACTGGGCTATTTTCTCTTTTTCCATCTGAGCCTCCTAGTTAAAACGGGCAACAACTGACTCCCTGATCTTATCGTAAAGTTTCTGGTTAATCCCTATCTGATATTTTGCTCTCTTGTTCATAATATAGGAAATAAAATAATTGTTTTTAATATCTTCAAGTTTTTTCTTATAAAATTGGGCTTTTTCTCTTTTAAAGTCTGCTTCAGATGAAACTTTTATTTTTTTGGCCCGGATAATTGCAATATTATCTCCGATCCTTAACGGTTTTGAGAACTTTCCTTCTTCACCAGTGAATACAATAGTGTCAAGCCCTTCAACTTTCCCGAGGTCAGCAAGTTCATTTCCACGCTTATAAGTAATACTTTCAAGCTTCATGTCATTTTTCTTAAGATAAGACTCAATCTGGCCTTTATCTGAAAAGTTGTTAAGAGAGGATGAGAATGATTCAGATTTGCTGATAGCATCAATAATCTGTTTGTCCGCGATAACAAGATCCTTTATTTTTCCCTTCACATTTTCAAATAATTCATTTTCAGGTTCTTTGACTGAATTTAGTTGAACAATTGCAATCCCATCCATAAATTCTACCGGATAACTTATCTCTTTTTCATTCATATTAAAAAATTTTCTTGAAAGATATCCAAATTGATCCACATCTTTTACAGCTTCTCCACTTGTCAGATATTCCGTTTCTATGATCGATAGAGATTTATCTTTGCTAATAGCTGAAAGGTCGGTTGCCCCTTTAACTTTTGCATAAGCTTTATCAAGCTTTGTTTTTACTATCTTTTTTAACTCTTCTCTTTCCATGATATTCTTTATCTTCAGTTTTGCAGTTTCATAAGGTTCCTGCTTCTCTGATGTCTTCTCTTTTGCAAAAAGTATTGCGAATCCGGACAGGGTATCAACAGGGTCCGAAATTTCACTCTGCTTCAGTGAATTGATTATACTTTGTTCCTGGGAAGTGAAACTTTTCCATTCTGAATATCCCCAGTCTCCACCATCTTTATTTTTAATATCTGTTGAGTGGAGGCGTGCAAAAGACTCGAAGTTCTCTACATTGAGATCGCTTTTCAGGTCTTCCATCTTTTTCAATACTTCTTCTCTATTGTCTTCAGTATAGTTAACGAATAATCTGTAAATTCTGGTTTTTTCAGGAATCTGGAATTGTTCTTTGTTCTGTCTGAAATAATCATGAAAATCAGTGTCATTAAGTTTAAGATCTTTTTTGAAATCGTCATACTTCAATACAATAATACTTCCTTTTCTTTTTTCCGGAGTTTTGAAACTTATCTTGTTTTTTTCAAAATAATTCTGTAATTCCTGATCAGAAGTTGAAAAATCTGATTTTATTGAGTTGATCTTAAGTTTAACATAATCTAATTCGGCAGAATCATTCTCATTTTTATATCTCTCCCTGAGTGTAGTATTATCGACGATAATTGAAGCTGTTACTACTTCTTTTAGTTTATCATTTACAATATCACTTTTGAGGTCTGCCTCAAAGTCTTTGGCATTGGTTCTGAAAATGGCAAGATATCTTTTATATTCACTAATGCCGACAAATTTTCCCTCCCTCTGAAAAGCAGGGAAGTTCACTATCATTTTCTTTAATTCACTTTTAGTTGCTCGAAGGCTCAGTTTTTTTGCTTCATTTCGTATTATTTCTGAATTGATCAGATTCTGAAGTATCTGTTCGGGTAATCTCATCTGTGTGATCAATTCTTTGTTAAAATTGCCTTTCATCTGATTCTTGTAATTGTCCAGAACCTGGAACAACCGCTTCTGGTATTGTTCCACATTTATCTCCTGCTCTCCAACTTTAGCTATAATAGTTTCACTGGAGCTTCCTCCGGTAAAAATATCTGTAAAAGAGAACCCGAGTAGAAATACAATTATAACCAGCCACAGGGTCCATGAGTATTTTTTGAAGTCTTTTCTCATTGATCTTAACATTTGTCCAAACCTCCATATCTATTAATAGATTTCATACCATTTGTTTTAAGTATAATGATATTGAGTTTAAGGCTTATATTATTATAAAAACCCGATAAATTCAAGTGGAACGGTGGGAAACCCGAACGAAACGCGCGGCATTGACATAAAAAAATTAACGTACTATATATTTCATAATGGAAATGGATGCAAATGGAATAAGCAGATTGAATATCGGTAAAGAGATCGGACCTGAAACCCTTCCGAGTAAAAAAGATATCGCGAAATTAAAAATCGAGATAATGCATTATCTTGAGACCATGGTGGAAGATAATCTTAGAAAATTTGTTCTAAAAAGAGATAAAGAGAATATTCTCGATAAGAGTACTACTGAATTTTTCAGAAAAAGGAACAGGTATCGTGCAAGTAAAAAACTTCTGCAATATCTTGTAAAGATCATTGATGACCTTCCTGAAGATGATATGAAACGTGATTTGAATTCAGATCATTTTAATGAATTCAAAAGACTGGTTGCATTCCAGTCTGAGCTTATGCAGGAGGAAGATGTTGTTATTGCCATGGAGAGAGAATTTGAGAAAATGCGAAGAGAAAAAAAAATCAATCTGTGGTACTTCAGAGGGCAAATGAGAAGTGCGATCAATGAGATAACTGAATTGATCCGACAAGCTGATAAACCTGTTCCGGAGAGTTATCACAAATTGTTTAAGGCACTAAGCAGACTATCATCATTCTGGTTCTATGTGAGAGGAGATGATGAAAAGCGGGTAAGAATAGCAGATGTGTACATTCATAAATTATTGAGAGTTCTGATAAGCAGATTTCCCGAAATCAGAGGCTGAGTTCAATACTGAACTTTATCTTTTTTTTCTTCCCACATTTCAAACAATAACATGCACTTTTCCTTGTGTTCCTGGATAGAATTCACTTTTTGGTTGTTTGAAACTCCCCTTATAACATCATAAATAAATTTATCGTCAAACCCGATCTGTGCAGCATCCGTGTTATCACATCCATAGTGAAGATTTTTTATTTTGGCCCAGTGTATTGCGGAGAAACACATCGGGCATGGCTCGCAGGTTGAATAAATGGTGCAGTCAGAAAGGTCGAACCTGGAAAGCTTTTCGGATGCCCTTCTTATAGCAAGAATCTCTGCATGTGCTGTAGGGTCATTGGTCTTTATCACTTCATTATGTGCTGAAGCAATTATTTTACCATCTTTTACAATAACAGCACCGAAAGGGCCACCTTCATCTGAATCAATGCCACTTTTTGCTTCTTCTATTGCTATATCAAAATATTTTTCTGATCCATTTTTCATTAATACCAATTATATTCGCCTCCAGTATGATTGTCAAAACTGGAAAGGGGACGCCCATTAGAATATAATAGTCAAGAGTACAGACTGATTTTTTATTTTTTTGCTATTTCCATTTTTCATTGCAATATTTAAGAAGTTTTACACCCGAGATTTCTTTAGCTTAAAGTTACAGA
>Ga0190293_1000039_pt1 | contig 49529 bp, 38 predicted proteins | sample 48693001_MG_FD_161671 | JGI IMG/M metagenome (GOLD analysis project Ga0190293, IMG submission 161671) | Hydrothermal vent microbial mat bacterial communities from Southern Trench, Guaymas Basin, Mexico - 4869-30-0-1_MG | ecosystem: Environmental > Aquatic > Marine > Hydrothermal vents >...
TATTTCAGAATTGAGAGAGAATATTATAAAATCTCACAACCGGCAAATTATTGAATTAAAGAGAAAAGATAGTATCCTTGAGATCACTATCTCAATAATAAAGGATATATATGCATTCAGGGAAGTTTTTGTGCTTCTTGTGTCAGATCTGACTACAAAGAGACAGATCGAGGAAGTGTTAAAGCAGAAGGAACATTTTGCCCTTATTGGTGAAATGTCAGCTGGACTTGCCCATGAAATAAGGAACCCGCTAGCGTCTATATCAGGATCTATTCAATATCTTCAAAAAGATCTATCACTAAAAAAAGAATCAAAAAATCTTATGAGTATCGTAGTAAAGGAATCAGCGAGACTATCTGATTCGATTGAAGAGTTTCTGCAATTCAGCAAAACCTCTCCATTGAGGAAGGAGGATTTCGATCTGGCAATAGTTATCGATGAAATTATTGAGATTGCATTATTAAATAGAAAAGATATCCATTTTAAGAAAAGGTATGGCAAGGGTAATAATATTTTCGCTGATAAAAAGAAAATCAATCAGGTTATATGGAACATTGTAAACAATAGTATTAAGTCTCTCGGTGGCAATGGTATCATTGAAGTTAATGTATATGAAGAAAATAGTGTTATTGTAATGTCAGTTGCAGATAATGGAGCAGGGATGAAGAGTGATGAGTTGTCGAAAATCTTTATCCCTTTTTTCTCGAATTTTACTACCGGAATCGGACTGGGAATGGCTATTGTAAAAAGGATTTTGACTGAGCACGGGTTTGAAATAAGGATCAATAGTGAACTAAAAAAAGGAACTGAGGTGATGATATGGTTCAAGACAGGTTAAATGTCCTGATAGTTGATGATGATGAAAGCATAAGAGATATGCTTTCAATTGTTCTAAAAGATGAAAATTACAATGTCCTGACTGCTGAAGATGGGAAGAAGGCTCTCATACATTTAAAAAAAAACAAAATTAATCTTGTTATATCTGATATAAAGATGCCTGATATGGATGGGATAGAATTACTCAATATAATAAAAAAGAAAAATGAAAAGATTCCTGTAATTATGATAACAGGCCATGCCTCTACAAATGATGCAATAGAAGCAATGAAGATTGGAGCAGAACAATACATTACAAAACCATTCAATATAGATGAATTGAAGGTCGTCATCGAAAAGGCAATATATAAGAAAAAAATTGAAGAAGAAAATATTGAACTGAAATCTAAGATAGGATCCTGGACAGAGTATGAAAAGATAATCGGAAAGAGCAAGCATATGCTGGAGATTTTTGTGTTAATCGATCGTATGTCAGAGAATGATTCAACTGTCCTGATCAGCGGAGAGAGTGGTACAGGGAAGGAACTTATAGCAAAGGCAATTCATAATAAAAGCAGTAGAACAAAGGAAAAGTTTATTTCAATAAATTGTAGTGCACTTCCTGAAACTCTCCTTGAGAGCGAACTTTTCGGACATAAAAAAGGTTCTTTTACTGATGCCCATGCTGATAAAAAGGGATTATTTGAAGAAGCTGATAACGGGACACTCTTTCTTGATGAGATCGGGGACATGTCACTCCAGATGCAGGTTAAACTCTTAAGAGCCATACAGGAAAAAAAAATAAAACCTATAGGCAGTAATGATGAGATAAATATTAACAGCAGGATCATTTCTGCAACAAATAAAAATTTAAAAGATAGTATTGAAGATGGTACTTTTCGCTCTGATCTGTATTATCGCTTAAATGTTATTCCTATTGTTCTGCCGCCGTTAAGAGAAAGGAAAGAAGATATTCTGCTCCTTTTAAACCATTTTATTGAAATGTACAATAAAAAATTCTCAAAAGAAATAAAAGGGGTGGAGAAATCAGCACTTCTTTTCTTTGAGAATTATTCATGGCCTGGGAATATAAGAGAACTCAGTAATTTTATTGAAAGAGCAATGACTCTTGAAAAAAGCAATTATATTACGATCAGTTCAGTTCCTGTTGATGATACTTTCAGCAAAGTGACCGATACAAACGCAATGCATGCTTTCGATAAATTATTAGCAAATGAAAAATTTGATTTTAATGAATATATTGATAGTATTAGTAAAGAAATACTTCTTAAAGCTTTGTCATTAAAAGAATTTAACCTTAAAAAAACAGCTGATATGCTAATGTTAAGTTACAGATCATTAAGATATCTGATTGATAAGTACAACCTCAAGATCAGGTAGTGCTACAATACTTGTCTCATGAATAAAAAAATAAATACAATTCTTGCATCTTCGTCTCCGAGAAGACTGGAACTTCTGAATTTAATAAATATTAAGCCTAAAGTACAAAATCCGAAAGTTAAAGAAGCGATATTGGCCGGTGAGGATCCTGAAAGTTTTGTGTCACGAATAGCAGTAGAGAAGGGAAAATATATCAGGAATGCTAATTATTCTGATGATCTTATAATCAGTGCTGATACTATTGTCCTGATTGAAAATAAGATGATCGGTAAACCTTCAGGAAGAGAAGATGCTTTCAGAATGCTGGAGCTTCTCTCAGGGAAAATCCACAAGGTAATTACCGGAGTATCCCTTTTATACAAGGATAAAGAAATTATCAGGACCTCAGTAACTAAAGTGAAGTTTTCAAATATCAACGGCAGGGAGATAAATAAATACCTTGATAATGAGTCCTATATGGATAAAGCAGGGGCCTATGCAATTCAGGGGAAAGCTTCTATATTTGTGGAGAGAATTAATGGCTGCTATTTCAATGTGATGGGATTTCCTCTGAATCTTTTTTATTCAATGATCAAAATTCTGAATATTTCCATAGAAGACCTGTAAAGAAAAATATCAATGGAGAAAGTGGCGAACTCCTGTGAAGAGAAGTGAAATTCCAAATGAGTCAGCAGCTTTTATTACTTCATCATCTCTGACAGATCCTCCCGGTTCAACAACTACACTAATTCCGGCATCAGAGGCAGTTTCGATCGAATCACTGAATGGGAAAAATGCATCGGATAAAAGTATTGATCCTTTTACAGAGCTTTCTGATTTATTAATTGCAATATTAACTGAATCTATCCTGCTCATTTGACCTGCACCGACACCGAGTATTTTCTGATCTTTTACTATAAGGATCGCATTGGATTTTATATATTTGATTATCTTCCATCCGAACGCAACATCCTGTTTCTCACTCTCAGTTAATTCCTTTGCGGTCTTTTGATCGAACTCTGATCGGCCTTTATTAAAATTATCTTTTTCCTGAATAATGAATCCTCCCTGTATTGATTTAATATAATTCTTTTCCAGATAACCCGGTTTTAATTCAATTAAACGGAGATTTTTTTTCTTTTTTAAAATATTGATCGAGTCCTCTGAAAATTCGGGAGCAATTATTACTTCCAGAAACATTTTTGACATTTTTTCAGCACTTAGCTTATCAACTTTATGATTAAATCCGATAATCCCTCCGAATGCAGATACGGGATCCCCGGAAAGAGCATTTTCAAATGCTTCACTTTGGCTGGAATGCAGTGCAGCACCACAGGGATTTTGATGTTTAACTACAACACAAAAATGATCTTTTTCCTCATGGAATTGATTTATCATGTCATAAACAACAGACAAGTCCAAAACATTGTTATATGACAATTGTTTCCCCTGAAGTTGATGAAGGTTCTTTATGGGAGAATCACTGTCTGTAATATAGATTGCACCTTTCTGGTGAGGGTTCTCTCCATATCTTAGAGTGAAGAACTTTTTTCCTGCAATATTGAGAAAATCATTTTCGAATCCTGTTCCATCGTTAAGATAGTTTGCTACAAGTGAATCATAATATGAAGTATATGAAAAAGCTTTGAATGAAAGTTTTTTTCTTTCCGAAGAAGAAAAAGTACCCGGAATAACTTTATCCTCAACAAGATTATAATCACTCCCCTTTACAATAACGATCGTATCCATATAGTTTTTTGCAGCTGCTCTGACCATAGTTGGTCCGCCTATATCAATTTTCTCTATCATAGTTTCAAGACTTGAATTATTTTTAAGGAATTCTTCAAAAGGATAGAAGTTCACTATGACCAGATCGATCTTTGAAAGAGATAATTGCTCTAACTCTTTTATATGCTCATTACTTTTCTTAGCCAGGATCGGCCCGAAAATTTTCGGGTGCAGCGTTTTTACTCTTCCTCCGAGAATCTCGGGAAAACCGGTGATATCAGAAACTTTGGTGACAGGGATAGAATTTTCTTCAAGAAATGATGCAGTTCCTCCGGTTGATATTATTTCCCAACCGTTTTTATGAAGAGCTTTTCCGATTTCATCTATCCCGTCTTTATAATATACACTTATTAATGCCCTTTTTCCTGAATTTCCCATATTTCTCCTTCGAAGCGAATTTTTATTTTATAGCCATTCACCGTGAAAATCAATCCTGTATTTAATTAATTTAAAGAGAAATTTAATTTATTATAAAAAAGGAAGAAAATGTTGACAACCTAGTGTCTTTATGCTATCATGACACTATCAGTAGGGGTGGAGATATGTTTAGAAAAAAAGTATATTTGAATAATATATTCTGGATTTTTTATGTAATGGTATTGTTTTTAACTGTTGTATTTCTCTCAAAACAGAATAATGAGAAGAAATCAGAGATCATCGTTTTAAATCAGAAGATCAACAAGATGGAACTGGAATTGAAGAATGTAAAAAGTGATTTGGTTTTAATTCCTCAATTAAAGTATAAAGCTGAAGTTTTGAAGAAGAAATATCCTTCTTTTGCAAAAATTACCGAAGTTGTATTCAGGAAGAGTCAGGAATATGATATGGATCCGAATCTGATAATGGGACTAATCGAAATTGAAAGCAACTTCAAAAGATTTGCCGTTTCATCAGCAGGTGCTTACGGACTCATGCAGATAAATTATAAAGTTTGGAAAAATGAGTTTGAGATCGATTCTGAAAAAATATTTGAAATTGATTACAACATTGACATCGGAATTCAAATATTAAAGAGATATCTCAAGGTTGCTAAAGGCGATATAATGAAAGCGCTTCACCTTTATAACAACGGGTATCTTTACAATAACGAAGCCTACAAATACAAAGTTATTTCAACAGTCTTTTCAAAGATCTGAAACTCGGATCTATTTTTCTGTTGAACTCTTTATAACGATCGAAAGTCCAATCAGAATAAGTATGGAGGGGAGAAGAATATCCCAGAAATGACTTTTTATCCAATAGTAATATATATTAAAGAACGGGATGTTCCCCATAAGGAAAAATACTCCGATAACAATAAATATAAATCCAATCAATAATGTGTTCTTGTTTGATGGAGCAGATGCAGTATTGTTTTTTTTAGATTCAATCCCCACTTTGCCGACTGAAGGTTGTGCCGGCATGATAACGATCCCGATAATGTAAGCAAGAATTGCTGATCCGCCAAAGAAGAAGAAAAGAACAAAGATTATTCTTACTAAAACCGGATCTACATCAAAATATTCTGCTATACCACCGCAAACTCCGTCAATAACCTTGTTTTCCCTGCTTTTATATAATTTTTTCATTTTTCCCTCTAATAGTTCTACGTCTGAAAACTAAAAATGTTCCTGATCATAATATTGCTCTCTGAACAAAGAGTTGATAAAATAACGAACTATAATGAAAAGGATAATTCAAATAACTATATACTTACTTTTTAGCTTATCTGCATTGGTAGCATTCCCCGAAGTGGTGGAAGAGTTGACTATTGAGGGATCGATTAATACTGAGGATATGTTATCAAAAAAAATGATAATAATAGACTCGGAAGAAATAGGAAAACTGGGTATTATTGAAATCTCCGATCTGTTTAAAATTATTTCCAGTGTTGATGTGAACAGACGGGGCCCCGGAAAAACATCGTTTGATCTTACAATGAGAGGCAGTAATTTCGAGCAGATCCTTTTAATGGTTAATGGTATTCCTGTAAACAATGGACAAACCGGGCACTTTAATACTAACCTTACTTTTGCAGTAAGTGATATTGAGAGAATTGAAGTTTCACAGGGAGCTAATTCGGTATTTCACGGTTCAAATGGATTTGCGGGAATCATAAACATTGTACTTAAAGAGAGATCAGATTTCCTGATGGGACTAACAGGCGGCGAAAATTCTCTATCACAGTTTTCAGTAAGTGCAGGCAGTAAGTATAAAAAACTGAGTTTTGGTTTTTCCGCAGAAGATAGTTCATCGGCTGGTTACTATGAGGGACAGGAATTTGATAACCTGAATTTGAGAACCTTTATTTCATTTAGTAATAGTAAAATCGGTGGGAAATTAAATTTTGGATATTTGAAAAAAGCATTTGGTGCAAAGGATTTTTATGCACCATATCCTTCATTTGAAAACATTGAATCGGGCAATATTAATTTCAATTTGCATACAAAAGGGAAAATTCTTCATCGTATCTCTTTTTCTCACATAATTCATAAAGATAGTTTTGTCCTTGACAGATATAACCATGATTTTTTCAATTCCGAATCAATTACAAATCATACTTATTTGAAAGTCCATAATACTATACGATCAGGGATCCTGTTATTTTCAGGTGGTGCGGATATTGAAATGATAAAAATGGATAGTTCCACTATGGGTTATCAGAATCAGAGTAGAAGCGGAATATATTTTGCAGGAGGATTGAAAAATCCCGTTTGGGGATTGGATCTGGGTGCAAGGATTAATTATAGTACCGACCATAAGAGCTATTTCACATATTATGCAGGAGTTTACCGGATATTCAATGACAGGAACACACTCCGTTTCAATATTGGTAAAGCTGTAAGATATCCTTCTTTTACCGAGATGTTTTACAATTCACCTGCAAATAGAGGTGATCCGGATCTTCAGCCGGAGAATAGCAGTAATTTCGAGATCTCATTTCTACGCCATTTTAAAATTTTTAATATATCAATTTCAGGTTTCTACAGAAAACAGGATTATATGATCGATTGGATAAGAGCTTTTGATGAATCTATCTGGAGAGCTGCAAATGTGGAGGAAAATGATGTCTCAGGTTACGAATTTGTATCAGAATTTATTTTAAATGGTGTCAGGTTCAAAGCAAATCTCGAAAAAATATTTGTTGTAGGGAATCATAATTTCATATCCAAATATGGATTCCGTTTCCCGGAATTGAAACTGAATTTTATTTATATGCAAAGGCTTAATGAAAACCTGAATTTTTCTGCAAAGTATATTTATAAGCGAATCTATGAAACAAGAGAAAAAGCTTCTCTTCTCGATATAAATTTAAGCTGGAAATTAAAGGGAGTCAATTTGTCAATTCATGCAGATAACTTACTTAACTCTGTAATTGAAGAGATCCCGGGAATAAAGATCCCGGGGCGGTGGCTGTGGATATCGTTAAAATATCAGAAATAATTTCGATTCTGTCTTTACCTTTTTAGGAATTGTGATAAAATTACAAATTCGGGGTGTAGCGCAGGCTGGTAGCGCGCACGGTTCGGGATCGTGAGGCCGGAGGTTCGAATCCTCTCACCCCGATATTTTATTATCCATCAATATTTTCTTCAGTTGGATAAGATTTTTTACTGCTGCGCCTTTATAGTGATTATTTCCCGCAATAACAATTTTTTTTGCATTTTTAGCAGCTATTTTGATATGCCCGGATATTTCAATTAGTTCATTTTGAGAATATGAATAGTTATAACGTTCATCTCTTCCTTCATTGCTGAACCATGATTTGTAATTTCTTCCATGAAGCCTGAAATATGAAATTTCTCCGTTTGTAACAATAGATGTGGGAGGAATGGACTGTGAAATGACCGGCTGATCAATATTTACCCAGACAAGTCCTTTCTGTTCGAATAATTCAAACAGGTCACTATACATCCAGCTACTATGCCTGAATTCAACAGCCTTGGTAAAATTGGTGAACTTGTCAGATAAGCGAACTAAATATTCAAGATTCTGGTCTGTTAATTTAAAGGAGTAGGGGAATTGGATAAGAAGCCCGCCCATTTTCCCTCCCTCATCCAGGGAAGATATGGAGTAATTGAAAGCCTGAACATCAGATTCAGAATAACTTCTGGAATGAGTGAAAATCCGATTTAATTTAATCCAGAACTTAAAATTGTCCAAACCGGAAGTTTTGTATATCCAACCCTTAACCAGTTTCGGGTCAGGGATCCTGTAAAAAGTAGTATTTACTTCTACAAAATCAAATTGACTGGCGATAAAGTTCAAATGATTAAAGCCCGGAGGTGTCTTTTCAGGATATACCGTACCAGCCCAGTCCTTGTAACTCCATCCAGATGTACCGAATTCCAGTATCATTCGTGATAATATTTTTTTATGATCTTTTCCTGAATATTAAGCATCTCACCGGAGTCAGTTTCATGATCATATCCGGCAAGGTGGAGGATTCCATGGCAGATAAGTGTGAATATTTCTTTTTTTACAGGAATATTATTTTCCACTGCCTGTTCTTCTGCAATCGGGTAACAGATCAGGATATCTCCGATGTAGTATGAATCAGGGAATTTCTCATTGATGGGAAAACTGAGAACATCTGTTGGATAGTCTTTTTTTCTATATTCCAGATTTAATTTCCTGGATTCATCTATATCACTTAATTTAATTGTAATATCTCCATCCATTTCAAGGTCAGCTGCAATCTTTTCACATTTTTCAATGAAGAATTTAGTTTCAATCTTAATACTATCATTGATTATTCTGATCATTTTCACTATCCTCTTTAAAATCAAAACCCGGATATGAGATCCTCATATGGTAAATAGAGGAGAGCTTTTTCAGAAAAGCATTTCCAATAGTATTCAGAGCCTTAAAGGTCAGTCCTTCGCAATTATCAAATTGTTTTTCTTCTATATTTGAATCAATAATTTTTTGAACAACATTTCTTATCTCTTCCTCATTTGGAGAAGAAAGACTTTTCGAAGCAGCTTCTACCTGATCAGCAAGCATAACAATAGCATTTTCTATGTTGACCGGTTTCTCTCCGGGGTATCTGAAAAGGTTGCTGTCTACCTCATCCTGATTTCCTGAAGAATTAGAAATTGCTTTATCATAAAAGAATCTTACAAGTTTTGTACCATGATGCTGAGTTATTGCCGAGGATATATTTTCAGATAACTTAAGTTCTTTTGCTCTTTCAAGCCCATTCTGGATATGAGAAATAATAATTTTTGCACTTTCCTTGGGAGTAAGGTTGTCATGGGGATTCTCATAAATAGCATGATTTTCCGTAAAAACCTGAGGATTATCAATTTTGCCGATATCGTGATAAAGTGCCATTGCATTCAGGAGTAGCGGAGAAAGCTTCAAATCAAGCGCAGCGGCCTCAGAAAGGGAAGAAACCATTTGGGAGTGGTGGTAGGTGCCCGGAGCTTTCTCGAGCATTTCTCTGAAGATGGGAAGATTCAAATTAGTTAATTCAACAAGCTTAAGTTCTGTAAGCAGATTAAAAAGCATTTCCCATAAAGGTATTACAAAACCGGCAAGTATCGGTGCAACAATTGCGGAAAAAGAAGCAATTCCTGCAAAAATAAGTAATTGTACGGGATCAGATATAGTTGTCGTGAAATTGAATAAAATAAGGAAAAGAAGATTGACCGGAAATAGCCAGAGGATGCTGACCTTCAGAATTGGAGATCTTTTAAGCCTCTGATAATGCTCAATACCATAACTCACCGTCAAACTGCCGATCAGAATATAGAGAAAAAGTGTAAGGTCCCATTCACCAAGAATTGCTCCGGAAATGGAGTTGATGAATGAAAAAATGACAGCACTTTGAATATTGAAAATGAATGCAATGATGAGAGGGCCGAAAGTAAACGGGATTGAATAATAGATTATACTGGTTTCAATACTGAAAGTATTAGGAATCTCTTTAAGAATAACAGGGATTATAAACAGAAGCACCCTGTATACCAGTGCACTGAGTAATAAAGTTATCAGCGATATTGAAATAAGTTTCTGGCCATTTACCCCTTTGGATTCCCAGGAAATAAATAGTTTGGTTATAAAAAACAGCACAGGCCCTAAAGTGAAAAATATCAGAAAAAACAGTGGTATTTTTCGTCCTCTCTCTTTCTCTTCCTCATAGATAAGGTTTATTATTTTAAGGTCATCACTTTTTATTTCATCACCTTTCCGGAGAATCACCCTGCCTTTTTTTAATTTTATGACAACGGGATTGATCTTTGAGAGGGCCAGGTCTTCTTCTTTGCGGGTAAGGATTGAAGAAAAAGTTAGATTTACATTTATGAATTCAACAAGAATTGAAGAGAGTATGGTTGATTCTTTGGAATTGAATCCCTGCTCATTTTGGAAATAATTCTTCACCCTTACTTTGAGTTCATTAAGATCTAAAAGTTCGGAAACTCTCTGAACACGTGAAATGCCTGATTGTAAAATCAGTTTTATTGAGCCCTCTTTACTTTTCCGAGTACCTGCTTTTGAAGAAATGACCCCCAATCTGTCGGTTATGTCAAGAAAGCCGAGAAAATTCTCCATGTTGATCCTGGAATGGATGTTTGATCTCAGGATTTGAGTAATATTTGATTCAGTCAAAGTAATTCCGAATTTTTCCTCAATAGAATTTTTAATACTTTTTAATGAATTCTTGTTTTTCAGGAATTGTTTTCGGGCAGATCTGAGATAATCAATCCAGTTATTGATTAGTTCAGTACGATTCTCTTTATGATCAGGAAGAAATTGATAGACAGGCATAACTTCTTCAATGACAGATTCCCTGTTAAGCTTTGTCTGCTCTTCGTCAACGATGGTAAGGTCTTCTCTTATTACGATATCATTCTGAATAATATCGCCCACCGATAACCTCGGATTATCAATAGATTTTTGAGGAGGTATATATAAAATATATGAGAGTAGAACGAGAAGCACAAATCCTGAGAGTACCGGAAAAATTGAACCTTTTTTTAGATGGTCTCCAGTTGAAGTTAGTTGGTTTTTTAATATATTTAATTCAAATTTCATTTTTTTTCTTTTTCGTATGCTTTGATGATCTTTCTGACCAGATCGTGACGAACAACATCCTTTTCCTTCAAGTTGATCATTTTAATACCGTCAATATTTTCAAGGATCCTTTTTGCTCTGAAAATACCTGATTTTTTTCTATCCTGCAGATCTATTTGTGTAATATCTGCAGTAACAATCACCCTGGAATTGGATCCGAATCTTGTTAAAAACATTTGCATTTGAGAATTTGTCGTATTCTGGCCTTCATCAAGGATAATGAACGCATCATTTATTGTTCTTCCTCTCATATATGCGAGAGGTGCAACTTCGATTATCTCTTTTTCGATCAGTTCTGAGGTTTTTTCAAATCCAATGAGATAATATAAAGAATCATACAATGGCCTGAAATACGGGTTTACTTTCTGCTGAATATCTCCGGGAAGAAAACCAAGATTTTCGCCAGCCTCCACTACAGGCCTGGTAAGAACGATCCGTTCAAGTTTTTTGCTTAAGAGGTGGTGAAGTGCGATTGCAACTGCAAGGAAGGTTTTCCCTGTTCCTGCCGGCCCGATCACAAAAGTAAGGTCATGTTCAAAAGCTGCTTTGATATATGTTTTCTGGTTAAAAGTTTTCGGGAATACACTTTTGCCGTTTAAAACTATTTTCTGAGATTGAAGAAGTTCTGTTTCAATGAGTTTAATATTCCCATCCCTGACCATATTAAGGCTTATCTTAAAATCATTACCGTTGAAAGAGGGTGAAATGTCTGCAACCTTAAGTAATGAACTAAAGAATTTTTTGAAAAGTTTCCGGGATTTCAAATCTCCGTCAAACATTAATTTGTCGCCTCTGCGTGATATTGTAATATTGAAGATCTTTTCGATCCTGGATTGATTTTTATCAAGCAGGGCAAGCAAATTATCGGATTTCCCGACCTGGAGTGTTATTTCTTCCATAATATGAGTTTATCTAGTAATGGATTATATTTATGAAAGGAATAAAAGTCAAATAATAAAAGAATTGTTCAAGTTGAGAAACCTTTATTATTAAGTCGATTTTGTGTTTAACGTGATATTCATTTATGCTATAATCCAGAAAGTTTTTCTAAACTAATGAGGCAGAAATGAAGGAATATCTCGAAGAAATAATAAACCCGCCATGGAAACAGGTACGGTTTTGGATAACAGCAGTGTTTGTTTTACTTTTAGCCATTTATCTGATCTATTTTAAGTTCATCTTAATTGATCGTGATCTGACAGCAGAAGAGCTGAAATCATCTGTAGAATTTTTCAATATATCAAGTCAGTGGATCGAGAAGGAAAAAATTGAGGATGAAGATTTCAAGGGGATTGTAATGGTCCCGCAGATATCTTTTCAGATAAGGAATAACAGCGAAAAGAAAATGAAGAATATATACATTCTTGGAGTCTTCAGAAAACTTTATGTCGGGAAAGCAATGGGTGAAGGATTTGAAATTGTAATGAAAAAACCTGTTTTACCCGGAAATGTCAGTGAAAAGATCATTATTAACTCTGCATTCGGTTATCGGGCAACATCCAAAGAGAATTTCAAAAGTGGTTCAGTTGAATGGGGTAAGTCTGTTGTAGAACTTTACATCAAATCGAGAAGATCGAAATTATTTTTCATTAAATCCTTTTATATAAGACAGATCATTGAAGGGATGGCTAAAGACGTCCTGATTAAATAATCACAAGGAGGCCTAATGTTCCCTAAAGAATTTTCCACAGGAAAAAAGGGAGAGAATGTCCGCTCTGATTGCTGGGTACGGATAAAGACCGGAACAGGAGAAGGTAGAAAGATTTATGTTGAAAGTAAAGTATCAACTCTCTTTGGACAATCCATTGAAAAACTTATAGATGATATGCTTGATTTTTTTAATATTACAGATTGTGAGCTTGAGTTGAATGATCAAAGTGCTTTTCCTTTTGTAATTATGGCAAGGATAGAATCTGTAATAAGAAGTGTGGGGCTGGATAAAGGAAAAAAATATCTGCCTGAATTCTACGGAGAGATAGGAGATCCTATGCGCGAGCGTCAGAGACGGTCCCGCTTGTATCTCCCCGGTGATCAACCTAAATTATTCATAAATGCCGGAATACACGAACCGGATGCGATAATTCTTGATCTTGAGGATTCTGTTTCACCGGATGCAAAAGATTCTGCCAGGCTTATAGTACGAAATGCTTTACGTTCGGTTGATTTCCTGGGAGCAGAGAGAATGGTGAGAATAAACCAGCTTCCTCTCGGTTTGAAAGATCTTGAAGAGATCGTACCGGAGAAAGTTGACCTTATCTTATTACCAAAAATTGAATCTCCGGATCAGATAAAAATAGTAAGTGAAAAGATCGCTGAAATTAAAGCTGCAGGTAATATTAAAAGGGATGTTTTTCTTATGCCTATAATTGAGAGTGCATTAGGGATAATAAAAGCGTATGAAATAGCATCTTCTTCCAAAGATATTGTAGCGCTGGCAATCGGACTTGAAGATTATACGGCAGATATTGGAACTAAGAGGACAGATGAAGGTAATGAGAGCTTTTTTGCACGATCGATGATCGTAAATGCTGCTAAAGCAGTGGGGATCCAGGCTATCGATACTGTTTACTCCGATGTTTCAAACTCTGAAGGATTATTAGCAAGTGTTGTTGAGGCAAAATCACTTGGTTTTAACGGAAAAGGGTGTATTCATCCAAGGCAGATAAGAGTTGTTCATCAGGGATTCTCTCCGGGCAAAGATGAAATTGAAAAAGCCCGCATAATAGTTCTTGCCTTTGAAAAGGCGGAAAAAGAGGGCTTGGGAGTTGTTTCTCTGGGAAGCAAAATGATCGATCCGCCTGTTGTAAAGAGAGCTTTGCAAACGATAGAACAAGCCCTTAATGATTCCCTGATCGATCAGAATTGGAGAGAAGAGAATGGATGAAAAAGATAAATTCATAAGGAATGCAGCTGGAAGAGAAGTATTAATAGAAATAAACAGAGAGGAACATTTTCCTTACAAAGGTGTAGGAAAGCATATCCCTGAAGGGAACAAAGCTGCCCCGAAAATAAATTCCTGCAGCCAATTCCCTGACTCCGGAGATAAAAGGGTTGAATCAATAAAAGAGGCCCTTAAAAGATCCGGTTTATGTGATGGAATGACAATATCTACTCACCACCATTTGAGAAATGGTGATTATGTTGCAAATATGGTGTTTGATGCTGTGGCCGAACTCGGGATAAAAAATGTCAGGTGGTTTCCGAGTGCTTCATTCCCGATCCATGCTCCTATCATAAAACATCTTGAAAGTGGTGTAATACACCATATTGAGGGCAGTATGAACGGCCCTCTCGGCGATTTCGCTTCCAATGGAAAAATGAAGGGAATCGGGATCCTCAGATCTCACGGGGGGAGATACCAGGCAATTCAGGACGGGGAAGTTCATATCGATATTGCCGTGATATCCGCACCTGCTGCTGATCCGTTCGGAAATGCCAATGGAGTACGAGGCAAAGCTGCCTGCGGACTTCTCGGATTTGCACTTGCAGATTCACAATATGCTGATAAAACAATTATTGTGACAGATAATATAGAACCTTTTCCATGTATCCCGTGGCAGATACAGGGGAACAATGTTGATCATGTTGTAGAAGTTGAATCTATTGGTGATCCGGAAAAAATAGTTTCAGGAACTACTAAACTTACAAAAAGTCCTGACAGGCTCCTTATTGCCGAATTAGCAGTTCAATTTGCTCTTGAGGCAGGAATTGTAAAGGATGGTTTTTCATTCCAGGCCGGTGCAGGTGGTACCTCTCTGGCTTTTACAATATTCCTCGGAGATATAATGAGGGAGAATAATATAAAAGCTAGATTTATAAGGGGCGGATCGACAACATATCTTACCTCCATGCTGGAGGAGGGACTTACTGACTATATTCTTGATGGACAGACATTTGATCTTGATGGTGTCAGGTCGATGAGGGATAATCCGAATCATCAGAACACCAGCCCGTTCACAAGCTATAATTATCATGGAAAAGGAAATTTCGCTTCTATGCTTGATGTTGTGGTTCTTGGTGCTACTGAAGTTGATCTGAATTTCAATGCAAATGTTGTAACTCACTCGGACGGGAAATTACTTCACGGGATCGGAGGTTGGCAGAATTGTCTTTTCGGAAAAACTGTTATCCTGCCTCTGCCGTTGTTCAGGAACAGAATTCCTGTAATTGTCGATAAAGTAACTACAATAACAGGGCCGGGGGAATTAATAGATGTTATTGTGACTGAAAGGGGAATTGCTATTAATCCAAGTAGAACTGACCTGATTAAGAAATTGAGCGGGAGCAAATTACCATTGAGAACCCTGGAGGAATTGAAGGCTGAAGCAGAGAAAATATGTGGAGGAGCTCCTGAAAAACCACAATTAATGGATAAAGTAATCGCTGCGATAAAATGGGTCGACGGAACCGTAATAGACATAGTCCGTCAGATAAAATACTAGATCTGCTTCTCAGGTGTTGTTCAGTTTGTCGTGAAGTTTTTCGATATCTTTATTTGTGCCAAGGACGATAAGAATATCACTCTCTTTTATTAGAAAGTTCCCTCCCGGATTTAAAGTAAGTCCGGAATCTGAGACAGTTCCGTTCTCTACAGAAGCTCTGTCAGGGATGATCTGCTTTATTCCGATAACATTAATGTTGAATTTTGTCCTGATCGCGATCTGTTCAAGGGTTTTCCCTACAAAAATATCAGGTGGTGCCAGCTCTTCAATTACAAAACCGGATTCAAGCGGGATATAATCCATCAGATTCGGGGACATCAGTTGATTAGCGAGCTTCATGGCCACATCTCTCTCCGGAAACAAAACCTCATTTGCTCCTACCAGTGTAAGGATCCTTTCGTGATCTTCTGTAAGGGCTTTTGCAATTATCCGCGATACTCCGATTTCACTTAATAAATGTACTATGAGTATGCTGGATTCCAGGTCGGGGCCGGAGGACACTATAACACAATCGACATCTTTTAACCCGAGGGAATTAAGATTGTCCCTGTTTGTAGCATTCATCGTGACAGGCTGAGTTACAAGATCTTTTATTCCATTTACTTTGTCTTTATTTATATCTACTGCTATGAGTTCAATCTTTTTTTTTGATAAAGATCTTATAAGATTAACTCCGAAACTTCCCAGTCCTATAACAACAACTTTTTTCATTCTGAACTCCTAACCGGTCATAATATTTTCTTCAGGATAATCATATACTGCTTTTGACTCCTTTCTGCTTATTGCCAGTAACAAAGTCAAAGGGCCTATCCTCCCGGTGAACATTGTTACCATTATAACAATTTTTGATGTTAAAGATAATTCCGGTGTGATACCGAGGCTCAATCCGACCGTTCCGAAAGCTGAAACAACTTCAAATAGTAATTCAGAAAAACTGAATTTATCTTCAAACGAAAGGATAAGAATCAGAGAAAGTGAAATTAATAAAAAAGAGATAATGATCATAAGAAAAGCTTTCTCATAATTTTTCTGAGGGATCGTCCTGTAGAACAGATTAACTTTTTCTTTCCCCTGAAATCTTGATCTGAAATATGCAAATACCAGTCCAAGGGATGTGGTTTTTATACCACCTCCGGTAGATCCTGGAGATGCCCCTATAAACATCAGCAATAATATAATAAAGATTGATGAAAATGAGAGGATATTAAGATCAATTGTATTAAAACCAGCAGTTCTTGCTGAAACTGACTGAAAGAAAGAACTTAATAGTTTATCGGACATCTGAAGATCGTTCGTTTTATTTATCAGCTCTTCTGCAAATATAATAAAAGTTCCGGTTATGATCAGAACCGTACTTACAATAAGAACAAGTTTTGAATGGATCGTAAACTTTGAAAAGGGTTTTTTCTTTTTCAGAAAGAGATATACTTCATTAAGAACAAGGAATCCAAGCCCGCCTGTAATGATTAGAAATGATAGTGTGAAATTGATCCCGGTATTAGATCTGAAAGGTTCAAACCCGTTACTGAAAATTGAAAATCCTGCATTGCAGAAAGCTGAAATTGAATGAAAAACAGATGAGAAAAGCCTCTCTTTGAGCTGAAGTCCTGAAAACTGAAAGAAAAGTAGTAAGGATCCCAGAATTTCAAACCCCAGAGTAAATAGTATTATTTTTTTTAAAAGATCTTTTGTGCTCTTATATGTACCATAAGTGAAATCATTCTCAAGAATGAGCTTATTTGATATGGAAATTGATTTCCCCAATATCAGGATTGTTAAAGTTGAGAATGTCATAAATCCGAGTCCACCCAATTGAATAAGGAGAAGGATTATCAATTGACCGGCAAAAGTGAAATGCTCTCCTGTATTTACAATTGTCAATCCTGTAACTGTGACAGCTGAAACAGAAGTGAATAATGCATCTCCGGGAGAAAGATATCCTATATGAGTGGAGAAAGGCATTATAAGTAGTAATGTTCCGAATAAAATAAGGAGGAGAAAGGTTGTTATAATGGAAAAGGAGATATTCTTCTTCATTTTATCAAACCCATCTTTTTAAAAGGCCAATACCTGACCAGGGTTTTCCCGATGATAGTATTTTTGTGAAGTGGGCCGAAATTTCTTGAGTCAGTACTCTTTTCCCTATAATCACCAAGTAAAAAATAACAATCCTGAGGGATTTGACTCTTCTTCATATTAATGGATCTGAAGATCACATCACCTTTATTTTCTAAAAAGGATTCGATGAGAAGTGAATTGTTTACAAGTACATTACCGCTTTTGATCTCTATTGATTCACCCGGGAGTCCAACAACCCTCTTTATAAGTTTTTTTCCTCCGGAATCGGGAGGCTGAACTACTATTATATCAAAACGTTCTATTTTCCCGGTCAGTAATGAATTGGAAATTAACAATTTATCACCACTATTTATAATAGGGGACATTGAATTTCCGATCACTTTATAAGGTGAGAACAGATAAATAAATAACAAAACTGAAAGTAATGCCGCTCCGAAGATATTTAAAAAAATATATTTGACTGATCTGCTCTTTCCGTTTAACTTCATTAAAATGATTTTATTCCAATCATTATAATGTGTCAATAATACTATTGTTTACTATCGTATTCATGTAATATACAATTTAATATGAATTCACATTTCTTCAAACCTAAAAAAATTGAAACTGCCGGGAACCTTATTTTATTACCTTTCTTCCCGCAAAGGGAATATTTGAAAAAAATTGAGGAGGGCTCAATTAAGAAAAGGAGCATTCTGGGTAGTGTGATGTATAGTTATTCTGATTATGATGTGTTGTATGGGTTTCTCGGGTATTCTAATCTCCTGACATTATTGGAATTCATTTCAATGATAAGGGAAAAGAATATATATTTTCTTGGTACTGCAGGAAGCCTGAATCCGGATATGAATAAACCTGAAGTTCTGAATGTGAAGAAGGTTTTCCCCGGATCGATTTTTAAATATTTTACTGACAAAAAATTCCTTAATTTAAAAAACTCTGATATTCCAGGCATGAGAAATGCAAATGGGATCAGTATTGATCTTATTCAACGGGAAGATCCCCTTTGGTATGAAGGTGTGAAGGAAATGGACGTAGATGTAGTGGAAATGGAAATATTTCCACTATGCTGGTATATGAAAAAAGAGGTGACGGCAAATATAGTTGTATCTGATATTGTATCAGAATCAGGTATCACCAGTTTAAACAGAAAACAAATTGCGGAGGAATCTGTCAGGGGATTTGAATATATCCTTGAGAGTATAAAATGAATCAAAAAGTAATATTAACGAAAAAATTCGGAAGTAATGAGATTGATATCCTGAAAAAAAAATATGATCTCATAATTGTTGAGGAAGAGGGGAAAACACTGAAAGATATAGTAAAAGAGCATTACAATACCGTAGCACTCATCCCTTTCTTATCTGACAATGTGAACAAAGAGATAATTGACTCTTTAAAAAACCTGAGAATAATTGCCAATTATGCAGTTGGATATAATAATATTAATTTTGAATATGCAGGTAAAGCCGGAATATTTGTAACTAATACTCCTGATATACTGACAAATGCAACTGCTGATCTTACTATGGCATTAATTTTAGGTGTATCAAGGAGAATATTGGAGTCGGACAAATATATGAGAGGGGGGAGGTTCAGCGGATGGGGAGCGAACCTGCTTCTGGGAAAAGAGTTGAACGGCCTTACTATTGGGATAATAGGGTTGGGGAAGATAGGGTTTGCAACTGCAATAAGGGCTAAAGCATTTGGTATGAAGATCATTTATAATTCGAGAACAAGGAAAAAAGAGATCGAAAAACAATATGGATTTGAATACAGAGATATGGATGATCTTATAAAAACATCTGATATTATTTCACCGCACATTCCTTACAGCAGCAGTGTTCATCATATGTTTAGCAAAGATACTTTCAGAAAAATGAAAAAGGATACGATATTTATTAATGTTTCCAGAGGGGGTTTAATGGATGAAAATGCATTGGCTGATGTATTGGAAGAGAACCATCTCTATGGAGCAGGGCTTGACGTATTCGAAAATGAGCCTGAAGTAAATGAAAGACTCACCAAATTGGAAAATGTACTGATGACACCCCATACAGGTAGTGCTACGTATAATGCGAGATCGGGGATGGGGAAAATGGTCATAAATAATATTGAACAGGCTTTGTCAGGAGATATGCCGGATAATACTATTCCGGAACTGAAAAACATGTTAAAATATTGATAAAAATTAACGTTTAGGAGATCTTATGAAAATTTCAGGCATTGTTATTTTGATACTTATTGTAATATCGGGATCAATTGTTCTTCCTGCAGAATATATAAATCATGATATTAAAGCGGAGATATTTCCTGATCAGAAAAGGATAAATGTTATTGATAAAATAACACTGCCGGCATCGTTTAACAAAGAGAGTGTTCATGTTCTCCTGCATGGGAATCTGACCTTAAAGCCTGTTTTAGAAAATATAATAATAAGAGAGATTGAAGGGGAGATCAAAGCAAGATTCTTCGGTATAAATACAGCTGAATTTAAAGTTAGTGACAAGATTCCTGTAAAACACTATGAGATAATATTTAAGAAGAATGCAAAAGACCGTTTTAATATTGAATTGGCATATTCCGGAAAAATATATCATGAGCTTAAACAGATGGGCGCTGAATATGCAAGAGGATTCAGCCAAACCCCCGGAATTATATCAAACAAGGGTGTTTATCTTTCCGGATCATCTTTCTGGGTCCCCTGGTTCAACGATAAACTTATTACTTTTAATGAGAAGGTGATCTCCCCGAAAGGATGGAGTTCCATATCGCAGGGAAAACTTTTACAGGATTCAGATAGTGACGGAAAACATATCTCCGAATGGAGCTCTCCTGAACCTATGGATGAGGTATATCTTATATCCGCACCTTTTCATAAGTATAAGATCAGGACGCATAATGTAAATATTTTTGCATATATGAGGACCAAAGATGATAATCTTGCAATGAAATATCTGAATACGACCGGCCAATATCTTGAAATGTACAACAACCTGATCGGGCAATATCCGTATTCGAAATTTGCACTTATTGAAAATTTCTGGGAGACAGGATATGGAATGCCTTCATTTACACTTCTCGGGTCAAAGGTTATAAGATTCCCTTTTATTCTCCACTCCTCATATCCGCATGAGCTTCTACATAATTGGTGGGGTAATAGTGTTTTTGTTAATTATGAGAAAGGGAACTGGTGTGAAGGGATTACTGTTTATATGGCAGATCACCTTATAAAAGAGCAGAGAAAACAGGGGACCGAATATAGAAGAAGCACTCTGCAGGGTTACACGGATTATGTTAATGATAGCAATGAATTTCCCGTATCAGAGTTTCGGGCCAGATATAATGCTTCGTCTTCGGCAATAGGATATGGGAAATCCATGATGATGTTCAATATGCTGAGACAGAGATTTGGAGATAATAAATTTAAAGAGGCAATGCGTGATTTCTATAAGAACAACAAATTTAATAAAGCCGAATTCAATGATATCCGTAATTCATTCGAAAAGATTTCAGGAGAGGATCTTTCATCCTTTTTCAAACAATGGATCTATAGAAAAGGGGCACCGGACCTGAAACTGGGAAAAGTATCAGTTAAAAAGAAGGATAATTCTTACGATCTTAACTTTGATATCATCCAGTCCCAGCTGGGAGATGCATATAATCTCAATATTTCAGCTGCTGTTTATCTTGAAGGTGAAAAAGATGTGAGAATGATTTATGTTGATGTTTCCAGGAAAATCCAGTCATTCACTCATTCCTTCCCCCGGAATCCTCTAAGGCTCGATTTAGACCCTTTCTTTGATGTTTTCAGAAGACTTTCCGATGAAGAAATACCTCCATCACTGTCAAAGATTTTCGGATCAAATAAGATACTGATCATATTGCCATCGGATGACAGAACAGGGATCTTAGAATACTATAAAAAACTTGCTGATAACTGGGCTTCAAAACGGAAAGAAGTTTTCAGTATCATTGTTGATAAGGATATTCAGAAATTACCTGGTGATATGGATATTTGGCTTTTCGGATGGAATAATAAGTTCAGGCCTGTTATTGAGAGCGAGGTAAAAGGATATAACAGCTCTATCGGATCAGATAAAGCAGTAATAGGAAAAAAAGAAATAGACAGGAAAAAGAACAGTGTTATCCTTGCTGTAAAAAATCCTGAAAACAGGTCAAAGGTTATTGTTTTCCTTAGTTCAGATAATAATAAAGCTCTATCAGGGTTGGGGAGAAAGCTTCCGCATTACGGGAAATATAGTTACCTTGCTTTCAGCGGAGAGGAACCTTCCGTAAATCTGAAAGGGCAGTGGGAATCAAGTAACTCTCCCCTTATAAAAATTTTTGATAAAGATCAGTCGTTTGATCACCTGACTCCTTCAAGGGAGCCGCTTGGGAAACTTGCATCACTATTTTCTTCATCTCATATGGAAAAGATTGTTAGAGTATTGTCGGATAAACAGCTGGAGGGTAGGGGGATAGGAACTGCCGGGATAAATGTGGCTGCAGAGTTTATTGTTGACAGATTCAAAGAATATGGATTGAAACCCGGTGCTGCAAATGGGGAATATTTTCAGAAATGGGATGTTAAGTCAGGTCCAGACGGGAAATTGACAACCTTAAAGAATATTATCGGTTTAATACCCGGGAAGAAAGAAAAACTGGCAGGGCAGACGGTTGTGATCGCAGCCCATTATGATCATCTCGGGAGAGGTTGGCCCGATGTCAGAAAAGGTAATGAGGGGAAAATCCACCCTGGAGCAGATGATAATGCAAGTGGCGTGGCTGTAATGCTTGAGTTGGCAAAGAATCTCGGAAAATCAATTGCGCCTGACAGAAATATTTTATTTGTTGCATTTACCGGCGAAGAGAATAATTTGATGGGTTCTGAATATTTTGTTAACAACTATAAAAAATTTCCGGTCAATAAAATAATAGCTGTTATAAACCTTGATACAGTCGGAAGGCTTAATGGTAAAAAACCGATGATAATAGGTACAAGCTCTGCAAAAGAGTGGAAATTCATGTTTATGGGAATAGGATATACGACCGGAATTGAAAGTGACCTTATTGCTCAGGACCTTGATGCAAGCGATCAGGTGAGTTTTATTAAGAAAGGGATACCCGGGATACAAATATTTTCAGGCCCGCATCTTGACTATCATAAACCGTCTGATACACCTGACAAGATCGATCCTGAAGGGCTTGTTAAGATCGCAAAGATCTCGAAAGAGGTGCTCCTTTATCTGTCGGAGAGAGAACTTCCGATGACCTTTACAGGGAAGGCCGGAATTAATATCTCAAAATCGGCGGTGAAGCCCAGAAAAAACATAAGGGCCAGTATTGGTATCATGCCCGATTTCACATTCTCAGCAGGCGGAGTAAAAGTTGCAATGGCAATGAGATCAGCTATAGGGAAAGATCATGTGTTGATGAAAGGAGATATTGTTACTTCAATAGGGGATAATAAAGTTTCAAACCTGAAAGAATATAGTTCTGCTCTAAAAAAATATATCCCCGGACAGAAAGTTGAAATTACATTCTTAAGATCGGGAAAAGAGATAAAAGTAACCATAACAATGAGGGCGAGATAATTATCTTCTGATGTACCCTAACCCCTGACTATTTCAATAGTACCCTCACCCCCGGCCCCTCTCCCATAGGTAGAGGGGTGAGATGAGAAGTGGTTAGTTTTCTCTCCCTCTGGGAGAGACTAAAGTGAGGGACAAGTCAGAAAGAGGTTAAAGCTAGAAAAAAATGAAAAGTTCAAAAAATTTGAAAATAATAGAGGAGATAGTAGCTTTTGATGAAATAGTCAATTATAGAGGTGGCAGGTATTATACTTCTTTATTGGAACTGGTAAGGGAATTAAGAAAAAAGCAAACTACTGCAGAACAAATATTCTGGGAATTAGTAAGAAATAAAAGATTTCTGGGATTAAAGCTTAGAAGACAACACCAGATAGGGACATATATTGTTGATTTTTTTTGCCCTTCTGAAAAACTTATAATTGAGATTGATGGGAAAATTCATTTGGGATCAAATCAAAAGAAAAAGGATATTTCTAGAGATTTGTATTTAAAAGAATTGGGGTGTAAGATCGTCAGATTTGCTAATGATAAGATTTATAATGATATTGAAATGGTTATCAAGACAATCAGTAAGTTGGTTTGATCTTAATCATAACACAGACTATCCTATACACTCTTACTCTTACCACTGACTCAGCCCTGGCTGCTTTCTCTTCGCCAAGGCAAATTCATCTTGCTTCTCTCAAAGGTAGAGGGGAAAAACAGATAGTTGTGAGGTCCTTAGTCTTCTCTCCCTCTGGGAGAGACTAAAGTGAGGGACAAGTCGGAAAGGAGATAAGGTCTTACCTTCTGATAAGTTTGCCGAGGAGGGGTGTTTTTATTGTTATTGAGTTGTGCGGGCACATTTCCTGGCAGCAATAGCATCTTATACAGCTTTTATAATCATAGACAGGGTAGGGGAAATCTCCATCATCTTCCCAATTGAGAGATTTCGGATCAGTAGGGCATTGAAGAACACATTTGCCGCAGTTCTTACAGGTATTATAATCTATAACAGGCTTTGGTGAGATCAGGTTCTTAAGGAAAGTGGGGAAGCTTCCGGCAGATGCAAATCTTTCGAACTTTTTGCGTGTAACATTAAATTTAGAATTAATAAGATCGTCTATTTTGTCTCCGGTTATTTCAATATCATCGTATGAATAGATCATTTGATCTTCATCAATTGGTGATCTCAATGTCGGGACAAATTCAGGATTAAGGTCAATAAGCTTACAAAATACCATATCAAGTGCTATCGGGTCAGTTGAGATAAGAAGTATATTCATTTTTATACTATTTCCTCCACGGGGACCGTTTCCTTCCATTGCAATTATCCCATCCATAATGAAGAGTCTTGGTTTAACCAGACTGTTTATATCATGAAGAACTTTAGAAAAATCAATGATATCAGGCATCTTTACATGGAACTCACCCTTTATTAAACCAGGTAAACATCCGAATTGATTTTTTACAGCTCCTGTGATCCTGGTAAAACCGTGAGCCTTCATCTTACTGACACTAATAATTGCATCTGAAGAAGTTACACCTTTTGCCAAAGGGATATTTTTAAGTATAACTCCCTTCTGAAAAGAGACATTTTCGATCGATTCGAAATCACTCGCCTCAATACTTCTTTCATCAAAAACTCTTTTAATGCCCGATCTCTCAGCGGCTCTCTTCAAACTACCGAAACCGGGTGAATCTCCATAAGATAATAAATAATCATTTCCCAGAAGAAGATCTGCTAACCCTGCTAATACAACAGGATTGGTGGTTACATTTTTGTCGGGATTATCTCCGGCGAGGATATTTGGTTTGATCAATATTTTCTCTCCGGGCTTAAAAAGGGCTGGAATTCCCCCGAGAAGATCGATGCCCCTTTTCAGAGAATCGAGAACTTTTGAATGCTCATATGAATCGCATTTAATAACTACAACTTTCGGCACTAGAATGATTCGGATGAGCTTTTTGAATTATCACTCTCATTACCATTGTTATCGACTGAAGTAATGTAATAGGTGTAAATTTTTCCTTTATCAACTTTGTCATCCATAAATTTGTTTTCAACTATTTTATTATTAATCACTTTGAAATCAGCTTCAGTGCCTGATTTTCTGTAAATCTTATAGTGTGAAAGGTCTTTGTCATTAACTTTTTTCCAACTTAGCATAAGGCCATTTGAACTTTTAAAAATGAGGATATTCTGAGGTATTTCAGGAGGGTAGATATCTTTAATACTAACAGTTACAGTATTCGATTTTTCGCTTATATTTGAATCAGTAACTATCGCAGAAACATAATAACTATATTTTCCACTCTGCCCTGTGTCTTTATCTTCAAAATATTCTTTAAGTACTATATCTTTATTCAATTTCACAAAAGAGATATCTTTTTCCCCCTCTGAAACATCTATTTTCCTGAAGATGTTGAATCCGGCGATCTCAGGAGATTTTTTCTTTTTAGTATTTGTAACAGGCTTTGCCCATTTGAGTTTAATAACTTTATTCTCATTAATAAGGGAGAGATCCTGAACAGGCTTAACCGGCAACATTATTTTTATCTCCTTTATTTCTGAAAGGGCTGAAGATAATTTATTATAATTATAAAATAGAGCTGTGAAGATCTTTTTATTTAAAAACTTTCCGGATATATCCGGAAAAATAAAATAGTATTCTCCATTATTAATTAATATTTTCTGAATTTCAGTTTTTTTCAATAAGCGGCCCCTTTTAATGAAATTAACCGATGTATTTACTTTTTTACCTGAGGAAGAGAATATATCCCTTTCAGAATAATAAAAATATATTTTTTTTATCCTGGAAATATCCAATAAGGTCTTATTATCCTTTAAAAATTCAGGGAATTTCCATTGGAACTTAAGATTATCTCCACTTTGTACAACACTGAGATCTTTTACTTTTGCAGGAAAGACCTGAGGGTCCAATTTAAGAGGACCTCTTTTCCCACAGCTGTTCAGAATGATAAAAGAAAAAATAAGCAGTATTAACGAAATTTTTGATATGATTTTTGTGTTCATTTTATACCTCTTACAAAATATCAAAGAATATATTTGCTTAAATCTGTATTTTCTGCAATATCCTTTACTTTATCAATGACATATTGTTTGTCAATTTTTACCTTTCCGGCACCAACATCAGAGGCCTCGAAAGATATATCCTCCATCACTTTCTCCATTATGGTATGAAGTCGTCTTGCCCCTATATTCTCAGCAGTAGAATTCAGGTCTTCAGCGATCTGGGCAATCTCATGAATTGAATCATCGGTAAATTCTATCTCAATTCCTTCAGTCCCGATAAGTGCAGTATATTGTTTAGTGAGAGCATTTTTAGGTTCATTAAGAATCTTGACAAAATCATCTTTTGAAAGTGAATCAAGTTCGACTCTGATCGGAAATCTACCTTGAAGTTCCGGGATAAGGTCAGAAGGTTTTGTGACATGGAATGCACCCGCGCCAATGAACAGAATATGGTCAGTTTTAACCATTCCGTGTCTGGTATTAACTGTAGTGCCCTCGATTATTGGTAACAGATCTCTCTGAACCCCTTCACGTGAGACCATTGGGCCTCCGCCGCCACCGCTTCCTTCACGTCCGGCTATCTTGTCTATCTCATCCAGAAATACTATACCCATTTGCTCAGTTCTATCAATTGCGATCTTTGATACTTCATCCATATCCAGAAGCCTGTTCTGTTCCTCATTAAAAAAATATTCATAAGCCTCTTTTATGGTCATCTTTCTCTTTTTGGACTTTCCTCCACCAAACATATTAGGCATCATTTCGCCAATCGAAATTCCAATCTCTTCAACTCCGGAAGATGAGAATATCTCGAAAGGTGTAGATCCACCGGATTTAACTGTTATTTCAACTACTCTTTCATCAAGTTTACCGTCTTCAAATAATTTTTTCAGTTTTTCCCTTGTTTGATCCTGGTTCTCAGCTTCGATGTTCAATTCAGATGCAGGGCCCTTTATTTTTTTTGGAGGAGGGAGCAGAATAGAGAGTATTTTTTCTTCAGCATTTTTTCTTGCTTTTTCTTTATTCTGAGCCATTTTTTCAACTTTTACGAGATCAATTGAAATTCTTACCAGATCCCTTATTATTGATTCCACATCTCTTCCTACATAACCGACTTCGGTGAATTTGGATGCTTCTATTTTAATGAATGGTGAACTTGTCAGTTTTGACAGGCGTCTTGCGATCTCTGTTTTCCCGACACCTGTAGGGCCTATCATTAATATATTTTTAGGTATAATATCTTCAGCGATATCCTGAGGCAATTGTTTCCTTCTATATCTGTTCCTTAGTGCAATTGAAACAGATTTTTTTGCATTTTTCTGTCCGATTATGTATATATCAAGACTTTTAACAATTTTCTTGGGTGTAAGGCTCATCTTACTTTTTTCATTTTCAATGGACATCATAACTCCTCTATTGTGAATTTAGAATTAGTATAGATACACAGATCAGAAGCAATCTGAAGTGATTTTTCCACAATATCTTTTGCGCTAAGCTCAGAATATCTTTTTAATGCGATTGCAGCTGATTGAGCGTAAGGGCCACCTGATCCGATAGCAAGTATATCCTCATCAGGTTCGATAATATCTCCTGAACCGGAAAGGATAAATAGCTTTTCCTTGTCGGCAACTATCAGCATTGCTTCCAGTCGCCTAAGGATCTTATCGGTTCTCCATTCTTTTGATAACTCTATTGATGCCCGTGAAAGATTTCCATTATATTCTTCAAGCTTCCCTTCAAATCTCTGAAAAAGAGAAAAAGCATCTGATGTAGAACCTGCAAATCCCGCAAGAACACTTCCATTGTATAGCCTTCTTATTTTTTTTGCTCCGTGTTTTAGAACGGTATTGCCAAAAGATACCTGGCCATCTGCCCCGATCACAACTTTATCTTTATGTTTTATACATATTACTGTAGTACTTTTTATCTGATTTTTCATAGAATAATTCTATTATCTTTTCTAATCTTAGTCAAATTGAGCAATCATAGATGTAAAGGATTTGTTATCAACTAAGTCCTGAAAGTATTAATACAGATGTTATATTTCCTCTTTAATTATGTTAATATAAATTAAGAATAAAAGTGAGAAAAAACAGATGCCTTTTACAGATATAGTCGGGAATAACAAAATAAAGCATATTTTAAAAAGCTACCTGGATAAAGAAAGAATTCCCTATAGTATGATTTTTTCAGGTCCCCAAAGTGCAAATTTGTCAGATTTAGCTCTGGGCTTTGCTAAATCTGTGAATTGTGAAAGGAATAAAGATGATTTTTGTGATTCCTGTGACCATTGTGCTGATATAAATAAGACAATATTTCCTGATGTGATCTACCTTGTACCTGACGGCCAATTCTACAAAAAAGACCAGATCATTGAACTTATTGAAGAAAATTATAAAAGGCCAATGGTATCAGATAAAAAGATCTTTATTATGTCTGATGCAAATAAAATGAATGAAAGTTCTTCAAACTCTTTCCTGAAAGTCCTCGAGGAACCATCTGATTCAACAATATTTATTTTGCTGACCAGGAATAAGTCACAACTGCTTCCCACGATCAGATCCAGGTGCCAGATATTGAATTTTTATTCTCCTTCAAAAAAAGAGATACATGACCACCTGATCAAAATGGGTTATGACACTGAAAAAGCTGATCTTTTAGCTTCTATCAGCAGATCAAGTATTGATAATGTTCTTAAGGAAGATTTCTATTCCCTTCAGAACAAAAGATCACGTTATCTTGCAATTCTTGAAAAACTATTAAAAAAAAAGCAAATTGATGAGGTTCTGCTTGCACTTTCTGATCAGAGCAGGAGTAGATCAGTTTTTATTGATTCATTTGGTGAAATGATTAATTTGATTTCTTTAATGTTAAGAGATATAATGGTCATCAAAATAGAGTTAAAGAAAGAATTTCTGATAAATATTGATTTTAGTGAAAAATTGTTCGAGCTTCAGAAATATATAACACTTGAAAAAATACTCTACTTAATAAGACGAATGGAATTTTTACAAAGAGATATCAAACGGAATCTTAATAGTAAGATACTGATCCTTGAATTTATCAACAGCTATGTCTGATCAGAATAAAGAAGGATTCAGGGTCCTTACGGTCAGCATTAAAGACAGAAAGGATATTAAGCACTATAAAACCAAGAATATCAATATAAAACCAAATGATCTTGTAATGGTAGATTCGCTTTTTGGTGAAGAAGTAGGAAAGGTTATTAAGTCATTTGGGGACAAATTCAATTGCATAAAAAAAGTTGTATTAATACCTGAAATACTAAGAGTTGCAGGGGAAAGAGACCTCGAGGAATTTTCTAAAAAAAGAGAATCTGAGAAAGAAGCGTTCTCGTTTTGTAAAATAAAAATAAAAGAGAGAGAGATCCCGATAAAACTGGTTAAAGTGGCATTTGTAACAAACGAAAAAAAGTCAGTGTTTTTTTTCACCTCTGAAGGCCGGATCGATTTCAGAGATCTGGTAAAAGATCTTGCAAAAAAGATAAAAATGCGAATTGAAATGAAACAGATCGGGATCAGAGATGAAACAAAGATAATAGGTGGCCTTGGAATATGCGGCCGTCAATTATGTTGTAAGACTTTTTTATCCAATATTGAACCTATCACTCTTCAAATGGCAAAAAAGCAGAACCTGAGTATGAATCCCCTGAAAATCTCAGGACAATGCGGAAGGTTAATGTGTTGTCTTTCTTATGAAGATGATCATGGCGGAAGAGTTTATATTGAAGACAAAGATGAACTCATCGGCTATGATGAAGAGCAGGATATGTCAGTCTCCAAAAACAAAAAGCCAAGAAGGTAAGATCTTTTTGATTACAATTACTTAGTTCTTGAGAAATTTTCTTATAGAGAACAGAGAAGAGAAAAAGCCAATTGATGTTCCAAGTATTATAAGCCTTATAAAGATGGATGTTGGAATGAAATCAAAACTCAGAACTCCTTTTGATAGTTCAATAACAGATCTTGCATAGATCGGAATTAATTTCAATAAAGTGAATAAAATGATTGAAGCGAATATACTTCCGAAAAATCCCAGGATTCCTCCTTCAATGAGGAAGGGGATTCTGATATACCAGTCAGTCGCTCCAACAAGTCTGAGTATTGATATCTCTTCTTTTCTATAATAGATGTTGATCTTAATAATGTTGAAAATTATAAAGATCGAAATGAAAATCAGAATACCACTTAAAAATATCCCGGCAATAGTGATAAATCTACTCAGGGTTGTTATCTTCTCAGCCCAATCAAGGTTTACCTGTTTACTTTCAACTATGCTTAATTTCCCTATCTCTTCAATAAGAGATGTGATCTTGGTATTTTTTTTCTTTTCCTTGAATTTCAACTCGATTGAAGAGGGGAAAGGGGAGGATTTGAATTCATTAAGAATATATTTAAGCTCCGGGAATTCTCTGGTGAACTGGATCTCACTCTGATTCTCGGAAAAGTATGTAACACTATCTACCAGAACATTGTTCTCCAGCCTCTTCGTAAGATCATCTATCAATTTCTTTTCGACACCTTCGTTAAAATAGAAAATCGCAACGATGTTCTTCGAAAAATTCTGAGTGAAGTTTTCAATATTCAGAGATAGATAATTGAAAATTCCAAAAATAAGAAGTGTAAATGCGATTATTCCGAGAGATAATATATTTATAACCTTATTTCTCATGATATTGATTATTGAATTTATAATAGCAGTTTTAAGGAGGTTCATGATATTCCACCAATGCCAATATCTGATACCAGCATACCTTTATCAAGACGGAGGATCCTTTTAGGGAAGAGTTTAAGGATGTTATTATCATGAGTTGCAATAAGGACTGTAATTCCGTTTATATTTATCCTTTCAAATATTTTAATTATATTTATTGACAATTCAGTATCCAGGTTTCCGGTAGGCTCGTCAGCAATTATTATCTTCGGATTCCCTACTATTGCCCGTGCAATTGCAACACGCTGCTGCTCTCCACCCGATACATGAGTAGGGAAGTAGTTTCTTCTATGAGTAAGTCCTACCAGGGTAAGGGCATTGATCACCATTTTATCAACTATCGCTTTCTTCTCATTCCTTGCAATAAGCGGAATAGCCACATTTTCATATATTGTACGGTTCTCAAGAAGTTTGAAATCCTGAAATACAATACCGATATCTCTTCTTAATTTATAAAGTTTATTATCGGGGAGAAGATTAAGATTCATAGAATTAATAAGGATCTGTCCTCTTGAAGGAACTTCCTCCTTGTATATCATTTTAAGAAATGTAGATTTGCCGGCACCTGATGCACCTGTCAGGAAAATGAATTCTCCTTTTTCTATTGAAATACTGATGTCGGAGATAGCAAATTGATTTTTAATGTATTGTTTATAGACGTGATAAAATTCTATCATTTATTTCCCAAGTATTATCTCAGCTTCTTTAACTATTCTTTCGGGCGTTAGTTTATACAATTCATATAATTCTTCAGGTTTTCCTGATCTGCCGAAACTGTTCTCAACACCGATGATCTTCATCTTTGTAGGAGATCTCTGTGAGAGCACTTCTGCTACAGCTGAACCCATTCCTCCATAAATAGAATGATCTTCCATTGTTATAACATGTTTAGTTTTTTCAGCCAGTTTTATTACAGTTTTCTCATCCATTGGCTTTATTGAAGAAAGGTTTACCACAGCTGCATTAACAGAGATATTTTTTAATAGTTCCGCTGCCTCCATCGCTTTGCTCACCATTGAACCGATAGCGAAGATAACCAGGTCATCACCATCAATAAGAACTTCAGATCTGCCGGGCTCGAAATTATTCTCTTCACTGCATACAACAGGGAGATCACCTCTGATGAGCCTGACATAAAAGGGGCCGTATTCTCCGGAGACATATTCGATAACTTTTTTTGTCTCTATAGAATCAGCAGGGACTATCACCCTCATATTCGGGAGTGATCTCATCAATGCAATATCCTCAAGAGCCTGATGCGTTGCTCCATCTTCTCCAACCCCTAAGCCTGAGTGTGTTGCAACAAGTTTAACATTTGAATTATTATAACAGACAGATTGCCTTACCTGATCGAATACACGCCCTGTAAGGAACACTGAAAAACTGGAGGCAAAAACTGTCTTACCGGTAAGTGCAATTCCGGCTGCAGTTGATATCATATCCTGTTCGGAAAGTCCCATGTCAAAATAGCGATCACCGAATTTTTGTCCAAACTCGAGGGTTTTTGTAGACTTTGCCAGATCTGCATCCAATACAACTATATTTTTATTCACTTCTCCTAATTCAACAAGAGTTTTCCCATATTGTCCTCTTAAACTTCCCTTAAGCATTTTCCAGCTCCTCTATTGCTTTTCTAAGTTCTTCATCATTCGGGGCCGTTCCGTGAAATGTAAGATTATTTTCCATAAATGAAACACCTTTTCCTTTTGTTGTTTTTGAAATGATCATTGTCGGTTTTTTCTCTTCCTTCTTGAATTCAGATATCGCATTCTCAATATTTTCAAAATTGTGGCCGTCTATTTCTATCACGTTCCACCTGAAAGCCTCCCATTTTTCTCTTACCGGAGATATATCTTTGATATCTGAAACATATCCGTCTATCTGCTGGTTGTTGTAGTCAAGAAACGCACAAAGATTCGATAATCCCCTGAAACCGGCAGTCATGGCTGTCTCCCATATTTGCCCCTCCTGAGATTCTCCATCACCGATAATAGTAAACACATTTGAAGAAGAACCACTCAGCCTGGTGCCAATTGCCATCCCGGATGCCATTGAAAATCCCTGTCCTAATGAGCCTGTTGAAGCTTCAACACCAGGAGTGTCAAGGCGGTGAGGGTGACCCTGAAGATGGGAGTTTATATTTCTTAAAGTGCGGAGATCTGATTCAGGAAAAAATCCCTTTAATGCAAGAACTGCATATAATACCGGTGCTGCATGTCCTTTAGAAAGTACAAATCTGTCCCTGTCGGGGTCATCCGGTCTTTCCGGGTTTATGTTCATTTCATTAAAGAACAAAAAGGCCATTATGTCTGCGATAGATAAGGACCCGCCAGGATGTCCTGATCCTGATGCTGCAATCATTTTAACTATATGGATCCGGATATTCTTTGCTATTTCCTTTAGATTTTCATGCTTTTCACTATTCATTAAGGATCTCCTGTTTCAGTTTCAGGATCTGAAGTACTTCAGATTCCATTGGTATTTTACCACAAAAATTAATTAATTTTACAGGATAAAAATAAGATTCGGGATTGAAATTGTAACGATGGGGGAGCTAAACCTTCTCTTTTTGTTCTTCCTCTTTTAACTCTTTATATAATATTCTTCCACAATTCTCACAGATAAAAATATTAGTTGTAGAGATTAGTTCACTTAATCTCTGGGGCCTTATTTTAACATTACATATGCCGCAAAAATTTGTTTCAACAAATGAGATGGCTTTTCCTTCTCTGTTCTTTATTAATTTGTCATATATCTTAAGGAGATCATCCGGAACAGTTTTTCTAAGTTCTGCTTTACTATTTTGTTCTTCAGTCAGTTTTTCTTTGTAATACAGGAGATTTTGATCCAGATCCTTGATCCTCTTATTGTAATCTTCTGATATTATCATGAATTCCGATTCACTCTTTCTAACTTCTTCCATTACTTCATCGGATTTCAGCATCTCTTCAATTATCTTCTCTTCTATCTCAAGGATCTTATTCTCTTCGTATTTTATTTCTGTAATGAAACCCTGATACTCTTTATTTGTAGTAGATTTGTTCAGTTGCTCTTTGTATTTTGATATTTTTTCCTTTAAAAGGAGAATATCCTTTTCGAATTTTTCACGGGCTTTTAAATTGTCTTCAAATTTCTCTTTGGATTTGCTGACAATATCGGCTTTACTATCCCGATCTTTTTCAAGTGATTCTATGGTTTTCGGGATCTCTGAGATGCGTATGTCTGTCTCAGTTTGCCTGTCGTCAAATTGCTGAAGTTTGTATAATAGTTCAAGACCGTCTTTCAAAAGATGCTCCTAAAAAAGATTGGGCCTACCAGGATTCGAACCTGGAACCTACCGGTTATGAGCCGGTGGCTCTAGCCGTTGAGCTATAGACCCGATATTAAAAAGAGATTATCAAAAATTGTGAAAAATGTCAAGAACAAGATTGAAATTAGTGATATAGAAATTGTCATTTTGAACTATAGAAATTGTCATAAAGAAATGTAGAGATTGTCATTAAGTACTGTAGGACTTGTCATGAAGAAATATAGAGATTGTTATTAAGTATTTTAGAGATTGTCATTAGTACTATAGTAAATGTCATTCCTTATTATTTCGGAATTACAATCAATGGCAAGTTCCATAGAGCTAAATGGCATGAATGTAGTGAATAATTGACAATTACTGTGAACTCTTAATGACAATTCCTGTTTCTTATTTTTTCTCGCTTGAATAGTCCGAAAAATTTTTATAGAATTAGAAGTGAAATTTATCAATGTCGAGGGAAAAATTGAGTATTGAAGAATATAATGAAAAAAGTATAAAAACACTTAACTGGAAAGAGCATATCAGAAAAAGGCCTGGTATGTACGTAGGGAAACTCGGAGACGGGAGCTCACAGGATGATGGTATTTATCTCCTTATAAAAGAGGTTATTGATAATTCAATTGATGAATTTATGATGGGCTTCGGCAAAAAGATCGATGTTTCGATAAATGAGAGATCTGTAAAAGTAAGAGATTACGGCAGAGGCGTGCCATTGGGAAAAGTGAAAGATGTGTCATCAAAAATGAACACTGGCGCTAAGTATGATTCCAAGGTTTTTAAAAAGTCTGTGGGACTGAACGGGATCGGAATAAAGGCTGTTAATGCTCTGTCTGAAAAATTTGTCATAAGATCGTTTCGTGAAGGAGAAAAGAAAGAGATTGAATACGCAAGAGGAAATGTCCTAAAAGATAAATCTCTGGAAGAGTCCGGGTTGCAGAATGGAACTGAAGTTGTGTTCACACCTGACAGAGAGATATTCGGAGATTACCGTTTCCTTTCGGAATTTGTTGAAAATCAGATAAATTATTATGCCTATCTCAACTCCGGCCTGATCATTAATTTTAACGGAACCCGGTATTTTTCAGAGAATGGACTTCTCGATCTTCTAAATGCAAATATAAATAACGGAATCATATATCCGATAATTTACCTGAAAGGTGAAGATATAGAAGTTGCAATTACACATGGAGGCCATTACGGAGAGGAGTATTACACTTTTGTAAATGGCCAGAACACTACACAGGGGGGGACTCACCTTCAGGCTTTCAGGGAAGGGCTAATAAAAACCATAAGGGAATTTTACAGGAAGGATTTTGATGTTTCAGATATAAGGACCTCAATTATTGCAGCCATAAGTGTAAAGATAGAAGAACCGATATTCGAGTCCCAGACAAAAACAAAACTGGGCTCAAAGGAGATGACCCCCGGGGGATTATCTTTGAAAAACTATATAAATGATTTTCTCAAAAATCAACTTGATAATTTTTTACACAAGAATAAAGAGGTTGCGGATCTTTTGCATTCAAAGATACTGACATCTGAAAAAGAGCGTAAGGCAATGTCAGGGATCAAAAAACTGGCAAGAGAAAGGGCAAAAAAAGCAAATCTTCACAATAAAAAATTAAGAGACTGTAAGATCCATTTCAACTCGAATAATGAGAGGAGGCAGGAATCTACTATTTTTATAACTGAGGGAGATTCTGCAAGCGGATCCATAACAAAATCGAGAGATGTTCCGACCCAGGCAGTTTTCAGCCTTAAGGGAAAGCCATTGAACACTTTTGGTTTAAACAAGAAAATAGTATATCAGAATGAAGAATTCAACCTACTGCAGGCGGCTTTGAATATTGAGGACGGGTTAGATGATCTTAGATACAATAATATTATCATTGCCACAGATGCAGATGTTGACGGTATGCATATACGTCTCCTAATTATAACCTTTTTCCTTAAGTTTTTTCCTGAATTAGTTAAGAAAAACCACTTATATATTCTCCAAACTCCACTTTTCAGGGTAAGAAACAAGAAAAAAACCATATATTGTTATTCTGAAGAAGAGAAGACAGATGCGGTTCATGAACTGGGAAAGAATTGTGAAATGACCAGGTTTAAAGGACTCGGAGAAATATCTCCGAATGAGTTCAAGGAGTTCATTGGCGGGAAAATGAAACTTGAGCCTGTAATAATGAGCAAAGAGGGCTCTGTTGCAAAGACTCTTCAGTTTTATATGGGGAAAAATACACCTGAAAGGCAGGAATTTATAATAAATAACCTTAAAATTGAAAGTGAATTTACTGAAGAAATTCCGGTGAACTGAACGGGGAGGACCTGAGATAAATGGAAGAAAAATCTGAAAATGGAAACGGGTTTAGTGAAGATAAGAAACTTCAACATGTAAAAGATATTCCGGAACTATATAAAAGCTGGTTCCTGGATTATGCTTCTTATGTAATACTTGAACGTGCTATACCGGAAGTTCTTGATGGATTAAAACCGGTCCAGAGAAGAATCCTTCATACTATGAGGCGTCTTGAAGATGGACGCTACAATAAAGTAGCAAATATAATCGGATTTACAATGCAGTATCATCCTCACGGGGATGCTTCCATAGGGGATGCACTTGTAGCTTTGGGACAGAAGGAATTGCTGATAGATACACAGGGGAATTGGGGAAATACACTCACAGGTGATAAATCAGCAGCTCCCAGATATATCGAGGCAAGATTAACAAAATTTGCTATAGATGTTGTTTTTAATCCTAAAACTACGGAGTGGACAAATTCTTATGACGGACGAAATAAGGAGCCGGTAGTACTTCCTGTAAAATTCCCGATCTTATTGTACCTCGGAGCTGAAGGGATCGCAGTTGGGCTCGCATCAAAGATACTTCCTCACAATTTTATCGAACTGATAGATGCAGCTGTGTCATATCTTAAAGGAGAGGATTTTATTTTGCTCCCCGATTTCCAGACAGGAGGGTTTGCTGATTTCTCCAGATATCAAAATGGACTTCAGGGAGGGAAGGTCAAGGTCAGAGCAAAAATTGAAAAAATTGACAAGAAAACTATAAAAATAACAGAGCTTCCTTTCGGGAAAACTTCAACATCATTAATTGAGTCTATTCTTCTGGCAAATGAAAAAGGGAAGATCAAGATAAAAAAAATTGACGATAATACTTCTGACAAAATTGAGATATTCATCTCTCTTCCCGTCGGGACATCTCCGGATAAGACTATTGATGCTCTTTATGCATTTACTGATTGTGAGGTCTCAGTTTCTCCTAATTGCTGCGTTATAATGGATAAAACGCCTAAATTCATAGGTGTGACCAAGATATTAAAGATCTCAACAGACAGCACTGTCGGACTTTTGAATCTTGAGCTTGAAATAAGAAAAAGGGAATTGGAAGATTCATGGCATTTATCTTCATTGGAGAAAATATTTATTGAAAACAGAATATACATAGAAATTGAAAATTGTGAAACCTGGGATTCAATAATCGAGACTATTGACAGAGGGCTTGAACCGTTTAAACCCGGATTAAAAAGGGAAGTAACTACTGAAGACATAACAAAACTTACAGAGATCAAGATCAAGCGGATCTCAAAATATGATTCATTCAAAGCTGATGAGTATATAAAATCTTTAGAAGAAGAGATGAAGGGTATCATGGAGTCTTTGAAAGATATTAATGGATATACAATAAATTTTCTCTTAAAACTTAAAGATAAATTCGGGAAAGGGAAAGAGAGGAAAACAGAAATAAGGAATTTTGATCAGATAGAAGCTACTAAGGTCGTTGCAGCAAACAAGAAGCTCTATGTGAACAGGGAAGAGGGATTCTTCGGATTTTCTTTAAAAGGAGATGAATTGGTAAGTGAATGTTCGGATATTGATGACATTATCCTTTTCATGAGGGATGGTAAATTTATCATAAAGAAGGTTGATGAAAAATCATTTGCCGGAAAAGACATTATTCACATAGATATCTATAACAGAGGCGATGAAAGGACAATATACAACGTTATTTACCGTGATGGGAAGGAGGGGAAAAATTATATGAAAAGATTCCCCGTGAAATCTGTAACCCGGGATAAGATTTATGATATGACAAAAGGGACAGATGACTCCCGAATACTATATTTCACAGCCAATCCGAATGGAGAAGCGGAGAAAGTCAGGGTATTTTTAAAACCGAAAAAAAGATTAAGAAATCTTCAAATAGATCTGGATTTTTCTGAACTTGCTATTAAAGGGCGAAACTCCCAGGGTAATACTCTTACTAAAAATTCAATTTCAAAGATTCAATTGCGGGAAAGTGGAGTGTCAACTCTTGGCGGTATCGAATTATGGTTTGATTCCTCGATCAACAGGTTGAATAGTGACGGCAGAGGAGAATATCTCGGGGAATTCTCCGGAGAAGACAGGATAATCGAAGTTACTGCTGCAGGTACCGTTCAATTATACAATTTTGATATTTCAAATCATTTTTCAGATGATAAAATCCTGGTTAAGAAATATGAAAAGAATCTTATTTATACTGCAATTTATTTTGACTCCGATCAGGGATTTTGTTATTTGAAAAGATTTAGTGTAGAACCATCTGACAAAAAGATCAGATTCATTGGAGAACACCCGGATTCTAAGTTGCTTGCTGTATCTGAAACTCCCAGCCCGATATTTCATATAGAATTCGGAGGAAAGAGCAAGAAGAAGAGAGAAACTATTAATGGTGAAAAGTTTATTGCTGTTAAGGGGATAACAGCCCGTGGTAAAAGGGTTTCGACACAACCGGTTTTATCGGTAATAGAAGAGACTGATGTCGGTAAAAAAAAAGAAGATATAGAAACTGAAGATACAAACAGCGAAGATTTTTCTCAAAAAGATTTGTTTTAAACCAAAAAAAAAGGGCAGCAAATGTGCTGCCCCCTTTTATTGAGATATCTATCTATTTTATATCTTTTTCAAACCATTTAGACCTATCGGGATCTTTAGGGCTTTCAGGTTTTTTGAATTTTTTCTTATCTAGTTCTTTCAGAAGATGTTTTACTGCTTTCTCCATGCTTGGATCATTACCTTTAGCGATCTCTTCAGGAATATCATAAACCTCAAATCCTTCATCAGGATAAACACCGACACCTTCAACTATATACTCACCTTTTGTATTTACTATCGCAGAGGATGGAACAGCAAATGAAGGGCCATCCACCAATCCGGGACTCCATCCATAACCGACGAGGCCTCCCCAGGTTCTGGTTCCTATGAGTTTGCCCAGTTTCTTTGATTTGAACCAGTACGGGAAATTATCGCCGCCTGAAGAAGAATAGTGATTTATCAGCATTGCAAGCGGGCCGTTGAATGAGAATAACGGTGCAGGCCTTAGGTCCAGATCTCTGCCCTGCCAGTAAGCATAGGTTTTTGATGAGAGTTTCTCAATCATCTTTACCGGAGACCATCCGCCGCCGTTATATCTTTCATCTATGATCAGGGCTTCTTTATCATTAAAAGAATAGATTCCTTTAAATAACTCCCGGTTTCCAGCAAAAGCTGTATCGGGAACATGTAAATAACCTATCCTTCCATTTGAAAGTTTTTCAACCAGTTTGCGCTTGGATTCGATCATGTCATTATACATAAGACCAAGTTCACTTCTAAGAGGTTTTATCCAGTATATTCTGCTATTTTTCTTGTCAGGTGTAGCACTAACAGTAATACTGATTTTTTTTCCGGCTGTGTTCTCAAGAAAACGGTAAGGATTATCGTAAGCACTTACACTATAACCATTGATCTTAACCAAATAATCACCTTCATTTACCTTGATACCGGCTTCAGTCAAGGGAGATCTGGTCCTTTCGTTCCAGTTTTCGCCTTTATAAATTTTTAAGATCTTGTATAAACCGGCAGTTTTATCAACTTTGAGCTCAGCTCCGAGGAGACCTGTATCGAGCCTTTTTACCCTGTTGAAATCACCCCAATTAACATAAGTGTGACCAACATTCAGTTCCCCAACGAGTTCTCCGAAAATGAAATCAAGGTCAGCTCTATGACTTACATGAGGAAGAAGGACTTCATATTTCTTCCTCATTTTAGTCCAGTCGACTCCATGCATATTTCTAACATAGAACCAGTCTCTGTAGATCCTCCAGCCTTCGTTATAGATTTGTTTCCATTCTTTTACCGGATCGATCTTCATCATTACATTGCTGAAATCCAGTTTACCTGCTCCGGATTTTACTTTTGCTTTAATATCTGTAATTCCCCAGGTTTTACCTGATCTGTACAGTATTTTTTTGTTATCTGCAGAGAGGGAGCCGTAACGGATCTTGCTCATGATCAGATCGGATTTCTTTTTCTTGAAATCGAAAAGATGTAAACCATTGTTATCAAAGTAAATTGCTTTCCCTTTTCCTATATCTGTAATTCCGCCATATCGACCAGTCGGTAATGGGAAAACTGTTATCCTTTTATCAAGGTTATTAAAGTCAATTTTTACAATGACTGACTTCTTTTCGTCCTTTTTCTTGTCTTTTTTCTTATCTTTATTTTTTTTATCGGCAGCAGGTGGGGTAGGTTTCACTTCCAGGTCGTTCTTATCTTTAAAAAGCGAAGGAGAAGATTCTGTTAAACCGACAGCAAATATCCTTGCGGTTTTGTTGTAAACAAAATCAAATTCCATAGTTGAAAAACCATCATTGAAACTGAAGTTGAAATCTCTGTCTGAAACAAAATATATGTATTTACCGTCTTTGGAAAAAGAAGGAGAGAAGTCCTCATACATTTCATTTGTGATCTGAGAAGATTTTCCGGTAGTTACCGAGTATACCCAGATTGAGCCCAATTTGTTTGATCCTCTATTTGTGAAAGTTATCCATTTTGAGTCGGGAGACCAGGAATAATCTCTTATCGTACCGGATTTGGCTCTGGTAATAAGTGATATTTTTCCTGTCGAAATATCTATAAGTTGTAATTTTCTGTCTGCATTGGAATAAACAAAATACTTACTGTCAGGAGACCATTCTGCAGGATACTTCCAAACCTTCGTGCTTGTAAGTTTTTTTGCTTTCTTTTTCCCCAATGGATCAACAATGTAAAATTCGAAATCGCCGGATTCATCTGAAACATAAGCGATCCATTTTCCATCGGCTGATGCAACCGGATACATTTCTCTTATACCGGAGGTTCTTGTGAGATTCAGTGTTATTCCCTTCTTTTCAGCCGGAACAGAGAAAAGATCTCCTCTTGCATCAAAAATAGCTCTTTTCCCATCTGAAGTTATGGTCGCACCAAATCGGGAAACAAATCTGGATACATTCTTGAAATACGGAAGAGTGTTCGGGTTATCAAATTCCAGATTAACTGTAAGTTTTGTTGTCTTTTTTGTATTAAGATTAATTTTATGCAGATAACCGCCCTTTTCAAAGATAATAGTACCGTCAGATCCGGAAGGCCATAGAACATCAAAATCGTTGAATTTTGTAACCTGCTCGAATTTTCCGGTTTTTAGATCATATGAATGAAAGTTCAGAGACAAACTTTCATCAGAAACGTAGAAAATTTTATCTTTAAACCAGACAGGATGCTGATCAGTTCCGGGAAATGTAGTGATCCTTTTAGATTTATCTTTTTTTAGATCATAGATCCATACATCCTGAGCTCTGCCGCCTTTAGTCCTTTTCCATGTTCTGAATTCTCTTCCTATCGGTGTATAGACTATTTTATTGCCATCGGCTGAGAATGAACCCCCACCGCATTCAGGGATCTGAAGAGGTTTTTCAAGTCCGCCTTTGACGCTAACAAGAAAATATTTACCCATTCGACGGCCGTAAGGTGTTCTGTTCATCCGAACCAGGATCTCATTGCTGTCAGGTGTCCAGTCCATTACTATATAATCATATCCTCCTCTAGGAGGCATAACGCCTACATCATTATAATATGTGAGTTGAACCGGTGATCCTCCATTTGACGGCATTATATAAACCTGCCTTGAGCCGGAATACTCGGCTGAAAAAGCTATCCATTTCCTGTCTGGTGATATCTTCGGGAAAAGTTCAAGCCCTTCATGAGAGGTTAACCGCTTGGCATCTCCGCCATCTGAAGAGACACTCCATATATCACCTGCATAAACAAAAACTGCTAAATTTCCATTTATGTCAGGAGTACGTAAAAGCCTTGCATCCTTGGATGCGAAAGTTGTTCCGAATATTAAAAGGATCGAAACAACAATTAGTATTGTCTTATTCATAAGACCTCCTTTTTTACTTAATAATTTTTTACGTTACAGATAATATAAAGTTTAAGTTAATAAATTGACAGTATAAGTTTAGTTTTAAATTTTGTCTTGAGCAGTACAAAAAAATCAGCTATAATGCAAAAATGCAAAAAAAATATATAAAAAAAAACTTTTTATTTTCAGGTTTAAATAGGAATGTTCTGATTTTCTTTTTATTTCTGATTTTCTCTATAGTTCAGACAGATTTTATTAAGAGTGAAGAGTCTCTGAGGTTTGACCTCGAAAGTATAAAGGCTCTTGCTGTCAAGCAGAATAAAAGTATTAAAAATGCAAGGCTTGACATGAAAATAGCCAGAAATGTCGTTAGAGAGACCACTGCTACGGGATTACCACAAATAGAAGGCAAACTGTCCTATCAGGATATGGCTCAGATCCCTACAACACTTATACCTGCTCAATTTGTAGATCCTGATGCTGAGGAGGGGACTTATTTCCCAATGAAATTCGGTACTCAGCACAATATGTCAATGGAATTAGTTGCATCACAGCTTGTTTTTAACGGAACTTATATAGTAGCTCTTCAATCTTCAAAAATTTATATGAGATTATCCAGGGAAAGCCTTATTAAAACTGAGATCGAGGTTAAATCTCTTGTGACCGGAACCTATTACCTGATAATGGTAAGTGAAAATTTGAAGATTATTCTCGAAAAAAATCTTAAAAGTCTTAAAAAGCTTCATTATGAAACTGAAGAAATGTATAAAGCCGGTTTTGTAGAAGAAACAGATGTAGATCAGATTGAGTATTTTGTGATTGGAATAAAGAACAGATTGAATTCAATAAAAAGGCAGATAGATATAACCTACAAGCTGTTAAAATTTCAGATGGGTTTGAAACTGGATACAGAAATATCAATAGAAGGTGAAATTAATGATATTGCTGCAAATGTTGAATATAAAACTGTTCTGGCCAGGGAATTCGACCTGAATGGTCATATAGATTTTAAGATGGCGGATACACAGGTGAAATCCTCCTCATTACTATTAAAAAAAGAGAAATCTATGTTTCTCCCATCCATAACTGCTTTTATTTCTCACTCAAGAAATGCCATGAGAAATGAGTTTAACTTCTTTAAGGATAATGAAGACAAATGGTTCCCGTCAACAATTCTGGGACTAAACCTTAATGTTCCGATTTTTTCAAGCGGAATGAGACTGGCTAAAGTAAAACAGGCAGAATATGATCTTGAAAAGTCTCTTAACATGAAGAGTGATGTCTCAGATAGCCTGAATCTGGGCTATCTGAATGCAAGGTCAAGGTATCTTACATCAATCGGAGGTAAAGAGAGCTCATTCAGAAATCTGCAGATAGCAGAAAAAATATATAATAAGACAATTGAGAAGCTTAAAAAAGGTGTCTCGTCAAGTATGGATTTGATTCAGGCGTATAATCAGTTTCTTGAGTCTCAATATGGATATACTTCGGCACTTATTGAGTTCTATAATTCATTAACCGAATTAGAGAAATATTTAAACATAATTTAATAGAATAGGGGATAAATAATGATAAAAAAAATATTACTAATTGCTTTAATATTCGTTTATGGTTGCAGCTCCGGGATAGACAAAGAGAAAGTTAAAGCTGAAATACAGAAAAAGAAAGATGAAATTGTAAGTCTTGAAACAGAAATTAAGGCTCTGGAAGAAGACCTGGAAAATAATGGAATGAGTGATGCAGAGTTTAAGATCCTTGTGTCGGTCAAAAAGATAAAAGCGGAAAATTTCGAACATTTTCATAATGTTAATGGAATAGTTGAAGCGGTAAAGGAAGCTTATATTAGTCCTGAGATCGGCGGCACAATAGAAAGCATCAAAGTTGTTGAGGGGCAGAGAGTAAAAAAGAACGAACTCCTTGCAGTGCTGAATTCAAGGGTGATCCGGAGTTCAATCTCTGAATTAAAAAACTCATTAAAACTTGCAGACACATTATTTGAAAAAAGAGCAGGATTGTGGAAGAAAAATATCGGTTCAGAAATTCAATATCTAGAAGCTAAAAATCAGAAGGAATCCCTGGAAAACAAGATGAAAACCTTAAATGAGCAATTGAGTATGACTCTCATAAGAGCTCCATTTGATGGAATTATTGATAATATTGATAAAAAAAAGGGTGAACTTGCTGTGCCCGGATTACCTATAATGCAGATAGTTGATATAAGTAATGTATATATCAAAGCCGATGTTTCTGAAGCTTACCTGTCAAGTGTTAAGGTGGGAGATGAATCTACGATCACTTTCCCTTCATATCCAAGCATTATAAGAAAGGGTGACATAATACGGGTTGGAACCGTGATCAATCCCCAGAACAGAACTTTCCAGGTAACTTTGAAGTTGACGAACAGCAATGAAATGTTGAAACCGAATATTGTTTCAGTATTGGAATTGAGAGACTTCAGTGAAACGAAAGCTGTGATAGTACCTTCGATTATAGTAAAGAATGATGGCGAAGGTTCATATCTTTACAGACTGAAGAATTCAGAAACCGGATCGATTGCAGAGAAAATCTATGTGAACTCAGGTAAGGTCAATAAAGATAAGATCATGATCAAGAGCGGAATTGAGTTTGGAGATGAGATAATCATGAAAGGATATAACCTTGTAAAGAACGGCAGTTTGGTAAAAATAGCTGGAAATCCGGAAAATGAAGGTAATAATGAATAATGATAATAAAAATGATAAATCATGGAGAGAGTTTAAACTCACAACATTAGCCCTTAATAATAAAAGTACTGTTTTTCTACTTGCTCTGATAATACTGGTTTTCGGACTTATTGGATACACAACAATGTCGAGGGAGACTTTTCCCGAAGTGGTTATTCCTAACATATTTGTCAAAACAATATATCCTGGAAATCCGCCTATAGATATTGAGAACCTTATCACGAGACCTATTGAAAAAGAGATCAATACAATAAACGGCATTAAAGAATTAAGCTCCACTTCGACTCAGGGAAATTCAGATATTATAATTGAGTTTAATACAGGAATAGATCTTGGAGACGCTCTTCAGGATGTTAAAGATGCTGTTGACAGGGCAAAGAATGAACTCCCTTCCGATCTTGATATAGATCCTATTGTAATGGATCTCGATCTGAATGAATTCCCGATTATGAATATCAACCTTTCAGGTGATTTCAGCTTAGCTGAATTAGAAGATTTTGCAGAGTATCTGGAAGATGAGATCGAAACATTTCAGGAAATATCAAAGGTAGAGATAAAGGGGCTTGATAACAGGGAAATTCAGATTAATATTGATAAACATAAACTTGATCTTATGAAACTCAGTTTTCAGAATATTGAAGATGCTATTGTATTCGAAAATATCTCTATATCCGGCGGTGAAATTAAAATAAACAATTCAACCAGATCAGTACGAACCATAGGTGAATTCAAAAGTATTGAAGAGATCATGAATATAGTGGTTAAACATGAAAAGGGTAATATCGTTTACCTTAAAGATGTGGCTGAGGTGGTGGACGGCTTTGAAGACCCGCTGACTCTGGCAAGGTTGAATAAACAAAAAGTTGTGTCGGTCCAGGTTATTAAGAAATCAGGTGAGAATGTTATCAATGCATCTGATAAAATTTTCAAATTACTTGATGAATCAAAACTGGACGGGAGTTTACCTGAAGGACTTCATATCGATATATCAAATGATCAGTCCGAATGGATAAAGAGTATGGTAAGCAACCTTGAGAACAGTATTATAATAGCAATCTTTTTTGTAGTGCTTGTGCTCTATTTCTTCCTGGGTACCCGTAATGCTTTATTTGTAGGCATAGCAATACCAACATCCATGACATTATCAATAGTCATACTCAATCTGATGGGTTCTACAATTAATATGATGGTATTATTCGGACTTGTATTAGCTCTTGGTATGTTGGTTGATAATGCTATTGTGGTGATAGAAAATACTTACAGGTTCACAGGGAAGGGATTTCCGGTGAATGAGGCTGCAAAAAGGGGGACCGGAGAGGTTGCCATTGCTATAACTGCATCAACAGCCACAACATTAGGGGCATTTGTGCCTCTGGCATTCTGGCCGGGCATGATGGGTGAGTTCATGAAAGTGCTGCCGGTCACACTAATAATTGTATTATCATCATCACTATTTGTCGCACTTGTCATAATACCGGTTTTTGCAGCAAGATTTTATAAAAATGAAAACGATGTTGTTATCCCTGAGAAAAAAGTTTCACTGAAAAGAGCAGCTATTGCATTTGGAATAGGGTCTTTTGCTTTTGTTCTTAAAATAAATGTTATTGCATTTTTTGCGATAACCGGTGCCCTTTTGATCCTGTTGAATTTGTATATTCTCAGGCGTTTGTCAGAATGGTTCAGGAATACTCTTCTGGTAAAACTGGAAACAAACTACAGGAGAGCAATAGAATTTTCACTGAAAGGAAAACGGCCGACACAGATCATCATTTTTACTGTTATTCTTATGATGCTCACAATGGTTTTCTTCAACCTCCGCAAGCCGCAAGTCAACCTTTTCCCTGATAACGAACCGTCTTATTTCAGTTTATTCGCAGAGTTACCTGTGGGATCAGATATCATGGCTACCGATGAGATCATGAAAGTATTTGAAAATGATGTGTTTGAAATACTCGAACCAAGAAAAAATATTGTTAAGTCTGTATTGACAACGATCGGAAAAGGTGTTGTAGGAGAGAATGAATTTCCAGTCGGGGACACACCTAATAAAGGTATGATCACTGTATCATTCGTAGATTATGAGTTCAGAAAAGGTGTTTCAACTTCTTCAATAATGAAAGTGATGTCTGATAAACTGACCCATAAAATTCCCGGAATAATTGTGACTATTGAAAAAATGGCAATGGCTCCTCCGACAGGTAAACCGATAAATCTGGAAGTTACCGGAAAGGATTATTCAACTCTGATAGAATTAACAGGTAATATACAGAAGTATATTGAAGAATCCGGTATTGACGGGATTGAAAACCTGAAGATGGATCTTGATGTGGGGAAACCTGAATTGATCGTTGAGATCAATAGAGATAGCGCAAGAAGATTCGGATTATCCACGGCTCAAATAGCAAGTACGATCAGAACATCATTATTCGGAAAAGACGTGTCAGATTTCAAAGACGGTGAAGATGATATCCCTATTATTTTGAAATTTGAAAAAAAATACAGGCAGGATATTCCTTCGATCCTTGATCAGAAAATTACATTCAGGAGCCAGTCATCAGGAAAGATCATGCAGGTACCGATCTCATCAGTAGCCGGTTTCAGATACAGTACAACTTATAGTGCTGTTAAGAGAAAAGATACAAAGAGGGTTATAACACTATTCTCAAATGTTATTGAAGGTTATAACAATACCGAAGTTAATCAGAGGATAAAGAATGCTTTGAAAAATTTTGATATGCCTGAAGGTTATAAGTATAAATTTACGGGTGAACAGGTAGAGCAGCAGGAGACCATGGATTTTCTTCTAAGAGCCATGATGATCGCTTTATCAGTAATAATGATGATACTTGTGACTCAATTCAATTCCTTTGCGAAGTCCCTGATAATTATTGCCAGCGTTTTCTTTAGTACTATAGGTGTTTTCGGAGGTATCGCTACATTTAGAATGGATTTTATCATTATAATGACCGGAATTGGAATAATATCTCTTGCCGGTGTTGTTGTCAATAATGCCATAGTTCTGATGGATTATATAGATTATCTTAAAGAGAAAAAGAAAATTGAACTTAATCTTTCCGAAGAAGAAACCCTTCCTATTGAAAGAGCGGTTGAATGTATTATTGAAGCAGGTCAGACAAGATTAAGGCCGGTACTTCTGACAGCAATAACAACAATTCTGGGACTTATTCCGATGGCTGTTGCACTTAATATTAATTTCAGAACACTTGTGACTGAATTGAATCCCGATTTGTATTTCGGGGGAGATACTTCACAATTCTGGGGTCCTATGGCCTGGACAGTTATTTTCGGATTAACCTTTGCAACATTCCTTACTCTGATTGTTGTTCCTGTTATGTATCTTACCGGAAACAAGATTAAACTTAATTTTCTGGAATGGAAAAATAAGTAAATGAAGTTAAGTGATTAATGATTTATTTGTAAAATGACTATAGGCCTTATCATTGCAGCAATAATATCTCCTGCAATATTCTGGATATTCTATTTCAGATATAAAGACAGGTTCAAGCCTGAACCATTACTGAATATGGGTGTTTCATTTGTTTTTGGATTTTTTTCGGGACATCTTTATCTTAAATTCATAAGTTTAACAGAAGCAGTCGGAATTCCTCAGGACCAATCATTTTTTATTTTTAGTGGATCATTCAAATCACTTGTTTTTCTGGTGTTTGTTGTCGGTTTTTTTGAGGAATTGTTCAAGTTCATCCCTTTTTTGTTCGTTATAAAATGGTTCAGAAATTTTGATGAAAAGATTGACGGAATTATATATTCGTCGGTTATTGCACTTGGTTTCGCTGCTTATGAGAACCTTGTTTATCTTCCATATATATCCGGAGCGGAACTCCTGGGAAGAGTTGTAGCTTCGCCTTTGACGCATACAGTTTTTGCTTCACTATGGGGTTATTATGCCGGTCTGTTAATACTTAACAATAAAAAAAATTATCTGAAAGTATCAGCAGTATTTATTTTCTCTTTTGTAATGCACGGTCTGTATGACTACCTTTCGTTATCTTCTGTTCTCAGAATATTATCCTCAATACTCATACTCCTGATCTGGATCTGGCGGATCCGGATTATTGAAGTGGAAATCAACCGGTTAAAAAAAAGTGCTCTGAATTAAACCGGCGCCTTTAGTACATCCTTGAAAATAGAGGAAGGATGTGGTAAAAATCTAAGCATGGAAAGCTCAATTTTATTAATTTCTCAAGCATCTTCGAATCAATTTGGTAACTACTACACCCTTATCTCACAGGCATCGTTAGTTGTGAAGGGAGTGCTCCTTTTACTGGCACTTTTTTCAATAATTTCGTGGGCAATTGTAATCTTTAAATTATTGGAATACAAAA
>Ga0190293_1000040_pt1 | contig 48969 bp, 38 predicted proteins | sample 48693001_MG_FD_161671 | JGI IMG/M metagenome (GOLD analysis project Ga0190293, IMG submission 161671) | Hydrothermal vent microbial mat bacterial communities from Southern Trench, Guaymas Basin, Mexico - 4869-30-0-1_MG | ecosystem: Environmental > Aquatic > Marine > Hydrothermal vents >...
GCGGCGGAAAGCCTGGTATTGATAGCGACGAGTACCCCGGACACGAGTGGCACCCCAAAGTGGGCGATGAGCATTTCAGGAGTGTTCGGGCACAGGTATGCAACCGTGTCCCCGTCAGAGATCCCCGATGAGATCAATGCATTGCCCAGCTTCGTTGCATGAGCAGCCATCTCTGCGTACGTCATCTCCCTGTTGTCGTACGAGATCGCCGTCTTGTCAGGCCAGACGATCGCCGATCGCTCGAGGAACGACAGTGGTGTCAGCTCTGTTCTGTAGACCTCCGTCATTGCCCTGGCCACTGTGGCTGGCGTTTGTCCAGGAAGGCCCCCATGCCCTCCTGAGCATGCTCGTTGCCAGCGTTGTCTGCCATCACAGGAGTTGCAACAGCGTATGCATCATCGATGGGGAGGCCGTCCTGTGCGTAGAACGTGCACTTGCCGAGTGTGATCGTGTGCTTTGAGAACTCAAGGATCTTCTTCGCCATCGTGAGCACGGCATCGTCGAGTTCCTCGGCAGGAACCGCCTGGTTGATGAGACCCCAGTCGACTGCTGTGTCGGCAGGGACGGGATCGCCCGTGAGGAGCATCTGCATTGCACGTTTCGGTCCGACTGATCGGCTTACGGCCACGTTCGGGGTGTGACAGAACAGACCGATCTTGACTCCGGGGGTTGCGAACCAAGCTGTATCCGCCGCGATAGCGAGGTCACATGTCGCGACGAGTTGACAGCCTGCGGCCGTAGCGATCCCCTGGACCTTTGCGATCACAGGCTGACGCAGGCTCCTGATCGTCTTCATCATCGATTCGCAGGTGGAGAAGAGTTCCGAGTAGTACGCATCGTCGCGATCCATCATCTCTTTGAGGTCATGGCCCGCGGAGAACACCTTGCCGTCTGCGGTCAGAACGATGACACCGACATCATCGGGAACACTGTTGAACGCCTTGATCACTGCTTGCATGAATCCAAGGCCAAGGGCGTTCCGCTTCTCTGGGTGTGCAAGCGTGATCGTGGCGATGGGTCCTTCGACCTCGAGTCTGACATGTTCAGTGGTCATGGTGCTACTCCGGAGGTCAGTGTCGTTCAGGTGTGCCGCACCATACCACCGTGCAGCCAGACGTTCGTGTGGCCGTCGAATGCTTCACGGTGGTTGTGGATCGGTGGTCCCTGGCCTGACACTTCAATGGATCTTGACGTATTGACACGCGTCGTGATATGCTCATGCCATGGATAGTTCAATAGTTCTTGAATCGATGACATTTGACGAACGAGCTGACATCTTGAAGGCGATCGCCGACCCGAAACGCCTTGAGATCCTTGAGATCCTCTCCCCGGAGATCCGGTGCAACTGCCACCTTCAGGACGTGCTGGATCTCGCTCCGAACCTTCTCTCCTACCACCTCAAGGTGTTGCGTGAAGCAGGCCTCATCTCCGGCACGAAGCGCGGACGGTGGGTTGACTACGAGCTGACACCCGATGCCCATGCTCGCATCTCCGCGGCGTTGCCCGCGGGGTGATCGATGAGCACGCGCACACCTGATTCGGGGACGAGGGTCAACCCCGTCCGCATGTGGGGCCTGCTCCTCGCGGTGGCCTTTGCGTGGGTGGTCGGGTACCTCGTTAACGGGACATTCTGGGATCGCGTCGTCTATGACCTCATGGGTCTCGACCCGCAGAGCCGTCTCGGTGAGGCCGTTCACTTCTTCGTGTACGACACGACCAAGATCCTGCTCCTACTCGGCGGCATCATCTTCATCGTGACAGTGCTCCGCAGCTTCATCACGATCGAACGCACGCGGGCACTCCTCGGAGGGCGGCGTGAAGGTTTCGGCAACGTGGCAGCGGCCGGTCTCGGCGTCGTTACCCCGTTCTGCTCCTGCTCTGCGGTGCCGGCCTTCATCGGATTCGTCGCCGCAGGGGTCCCGCTTGGAGTGACGCTCAGTTTCCTCATCGCGTCACCGATGGTCAACGAGGTTGCGGTGATCCTGATCTTTGGCATGTTCGGATTGAAGGTTGCGGTGATGTACGTGACATTTGGCCTGCTCGTCGCGATCGTTGCGGGCTATGTCCTCGGACGCTTCGGGCTCGAACGTTGGGTCGAGCCGTTCGTGTTCGAGACGAAGTTGCGTGGTGAACTCATCGAACCGTCAACCGACATGCCATGGGAGGACCGCATCGCTCTGGGATGGCAGGAGGTAAAGACGATCATCACCAAGATCTGGCCATACCTCCTTGTCGGTATCGCTGTCGGTGCTGCGATCCACGGATGGGCGCCGGAGGAGTTCTTCGCCTCGATCGCAGGATCGGGGAATCCGCTCGCTGTTCCGTTCGCTGTACTCCTCGGTATCCCCCTGTACAGCAACGCTGCGGGTGTCATCCCCCTCGTTCAGGCCCTCTCGGACAAAGGTGTAGCCCTCGGCACCGTCCTGGCGTTCATGATGGCAGTCGTCGCCCTCTCGCTCCCAGAGATGATCCTGTTACGCAGGGTTCTTCAGCCGAAACTGCTCATCACGTTCGTTGCCGTGGTGGGAACAGGCATCCTCGCCGTCGGCTATCTGTTCAATGCTCTCATCTGATCACAATCAAAGGAAGAAGCTATGAAGATCGAAATACTTGGTCCGGGTTGTAAGAACTGCAGCGCCATGGAAGCAGCAACTGGCCAGGCCCTTGCAGAGCTGGGGATGGACGTTCCTGTGGACAAGATCACAGACTATGGCGAGATCATGTCGTACGGGATCATGTCCACGCCTGCGCTCGTCATCGACGGTGAGGTCAAACTCGTTGGCAGGGTGCCATCTGTCCGCGAACTCACCGAGATCCTTGCAGGTGCTGCAAACTGACGTCGTTCATCTATGACGGCTGGCACCGAACGGATCGTGTCCCTCAGGTGAGCTGTGCTCTCTGTCTGAACTTCGACCTGTCCGTGTGTTGGCCTGCCCGTTTTCGGTGCTCGGGTGCTGTGTATGGCTGAGGTGCCTCAGGAGAGCATGACCTTGAATCCCTTAGTATGTATCTCTGGATTAGGATGTGGTTTGATGTACACGTCCAACACGTGCAAGGAGTAGAGGAAGCATGAGCTCAGCCGATCGCCCATCAACGACTGAGACCCCCCCGAAGCTACTTGATTTCAGCCAGGAGTCGATCAGGACGCTTCACTACACGTGGATAGCGTTCTTCATGACGTTCTACGTGTGGTTCAACCTCGCACCGTTGGCGACCACGATGCTCAACGATGTCGGGTGGCTGACGAAGGAACACATGAAGATCCTTGCGATCGCCAACGTTGCGTTGACGATCCCTGCGCGCATCATTGTTGGCGCACTCATCGACCGGTACGGTGCCCGTGTTGTGTTCTCCGCACTCATGGTCGTCATGGCGATCCCAGCTATCGCGTTCGCTATGGGCAACACGTTCATGCAGCTCCTCATCGCACGGCTTTTCCTGAGTGCAGTGGGTGCCGGTTTCGTCATCGGTATCAAGATGATCGCCCAATGGTTCACTCCGAAGTACATCGGGCGCGCCGAGGGCTTCTATGCAGGCTGGGGCAACTTCGGTTCCGCGTTTGCGGCGATGACGCTTCCCTGGTTCGCGATCACGTTCCTGGGTGACTGGCTCGGCCTTGGAGACAGTGGCTGGCGATGGGCGATGGCCATAAACGGCATCGTCATGGGAATTTACGGTGTCATGTACTACTTCCTCGTCAGGGACGTTCCTGTGGGAGAGAAGCTGCACAAGGCGAAAAAGACCGAGCCAATGATGGTCACCTCCTACGGCGACCTCGTCCAGTACCTGATCTGGTCGATCCCGCTTGTTGGCGCTCTTGGAGTTCTCGCATGGCGTGTCGGCAACGTGATCATCGACGGCAACCCTGTCTTGTCGTCGACCGCTTTGTTGGTCATCTACATCATCCTCATCGCTGCGTACATTGGCCACGCCTTCAAGGTGCTCCAGATCAACCTGCCGTATCTCAAGCGAGGCGTCCCAGAGGATGAGAAGTACCACTGGGGGAGTGTCGCTGCGCTCAACGCAACCTACTTTGCCAACTTCGGTGCCGAACTGGCCGTGGTTTCGATGTTGCCTGCCTTCTTTGAAGCGACCTTCTCCGGCCTGACGGGCAGCAACGGACAGGTACTCGTCTCCGCAACAGTCGCTGGAATCATCGCTGCATCGTTCGCCTTCGTGAACCTGGTCGCCAGGCCCCTCGGGGGCTACATCTCGGACCAGGGGTCGAACCGGAAACGCACGATGCTTCTGTACATGGGCGGGATCGTGCTCGGATTCTTCCTGATGGGGAACATCGGTCAGTGGAGCGGTGCCATCGACGCTGATGGCCTGCGTGAGGTGGTGCCAGCATTCGACGGCATCTGGTGGCTGATCATTGCAGTCGGGTTCACGGTCTTTGCGTCGGTCTTCGTCCAGGGCGCAGAGGGAGCGACCTTTGCGATCATCCCGATGGTCAACCCTGCAATGACAGGCCAGATCGCAGGTATGGCCGGTGCCTACGGCAACGTTGGAGCCGTGATCTACCTCGTCCTGTTCTCCCTGGTCGACTCTCGAACGTTCTTCTTGATCCTTGCCGGTGGAGCGCTTGTGGCGTTCATTGTGACACTGTTCATGCTCCAGGAACCGAAAGATGCGTTCGCTGCGGAATACATCCGTGATGAAGAGGGCAGGATCGAATAGGCGAGACGACTGAGACCGAGAAGGAAAAACGAAAGCGGGCACCGCGGAGCACCAACAAACAGTGTGATCCGGGGATGTGAAGGGAGTGTCAATGGCCGATATCAAAGAATGGGATGTTGAGAACGACGAGTTCTGGGAGACCACAGGGAAGAAGGTCGCGAGCAGGAACCTGTGGATCTCGATTCCGAGCCTGCTAGTCGGCTTCGCCGTATGGCTCTACTGGGGAATCATCACCGTACAGATGATCAACCTCGGCTTTGACTTCACGACAGCTGAGTTGTTCACCCTGGCGGCTATTGCCGGCCTCACGGGAGCAACACTACGGATCCCGAGTAGTTTCCTGATTCGCATCGCTGGTGGCAGGAACACGATCTTCTTCACCACGGCGTTGTTGATGATCCCCGCTGCGGGTACCGGGTTCGCGTTGATGGCGACCGATACGCCGTTGTGGGTGTTCCAGGTGCTTGCGGTGCTCTCTGGTCTTGGCGGCGGAAACTTCGCATCGTCGATGTCCAATATCAGCTTCTTCTATCCGAAGAAGAAGCAGGGCCTGGCACTCGGCCTCAACGCAGGTCTTGGGAATGCCGGTGTGACAACGATGCAGATCCTCGTGCCACTGGTGATGACATTTGCTGTGATCGGTCCGGGCAGGACCCTGGTGAACACGTCTGGATGGATCTTCGGAAAGATCCCCGCTGGCACCGAGACCTGGATCCAGAATGCAGGGTTCGTGTGGTTGATATTCCTGGTTCCCCTTGCGTTCGCCGCCTGGTTCGGAATGGACAACATCCGTGCCGAACACGTATCTCCGAACATCAGCGGACCACTTGGTTCCTTTGCGAAGATCTCGGGAATGCTCGGGATCGCATTGATCCCTGCTGTGGCCGGATTGTGGGTCATCCTGTATGCCCCAGGCCTGAGTGATCTGAGCTGGATCAAGTACCCGACGATCGTGGTCGTCGTCATCGCAACGGTCTTTCTCCTGAAACTGATCCCTGGCGATATCAAGCCGAATCTCGAACGTCAGTTCAAGATCTTCAGCAACAAGCACACGTGGATCATGAGCGTCATCTACACGATGACGTTCGGGAGCTTCATCGGCTACTCCGCCGGGTTCGCTCTTGCGATCAAGGTCATCTTCGGCTTCCAGCACACGCTCGGTGCCGATGGGGTATGGATCCACGACGTTGTCAACGTGAACGGACCGTCCGCCCTTGCCTTTGCCTGGATGGGCCCCTTCATCGGTGCGTTCATTCGCCCCGTGGGTGGTTGGATAGCGGACAAGGTCGGTGGAGCCAAGGTCACGATGTACGTATCGGTCGTCATGATCGCGAGTGCACTTGGTGTTGCGTACTTCATGAAGCAGGCGTACCAGTCAGCGACGCCGGAAGAGTACTTCCTCCCCTTCTTCCTGTTGTTCCTCGTACTGTTCGCAGCGACCGGCGTCGGCAACGGTTCGACGTTCCGGACGATCGCCATCGTGTTCGACCAGGAGCAGGCCGGCCCTGTGCTTGGCTGGACGTCAGCGATCGCCGCATATGGAGCCTTCGTCGTCCCGGCAGAGTTCGGTGCACAGATCAAGGGAGGCACGCCAGAGATCGCTCTCTACGCATTTGCAGCGTTCTATCTGCTCTGCCTGTTCCTGAACTGGTGGTACTACCTCGGACCAAAGCGCGAATACGACAATCCGTAAGTCAGACACCAGACGCCAGATTCCAGATACCAGAATGTCCCGGACCTCGTCGAGAGGCCGGGACATTCTGGTTTGGCTAGTTGGAGCGTATCGGCCTGTATCGCCAGACGGAGTGTCAAGCGGCACCGTGCGTTGCTTTTCGTCGTGCCTGTGCGTATCCGGAGGTCTATCCGGCGAGAGTTGCAACCGATACATTGTCCGTGGATGGGTTCCGCGTTGGTGGAATCCATCCACGGAGGGTTGGCAGAGCGGTCGAATGTGCTGGGCCCAGAATCCAGAGGGGTGCTCGATTCAACAAACGCCCCCGTGGGTTCGAATCCCACACCCTCCGCTCTAATAGAGAAGAGGCACCGTACGCACGGTGCCTCTTCTCGTTGAAGTCTGGTTCTCGCCCACGGCTTTCGCTCGATTCAAAGAAACTCGACCGTCAGCGGTACTTCCTTCACCACGAAGCGTATCGCACTACTGAGATGACTGTCAAGGGTACGAACGGCATCGAGCGCTTCGCCGCAAGTATCTACTCGTCGATGGTCGTGCATGGTACATACCTACACCCTGGCGCCAGCCAGGTCTACCCCTTCGTTCATCGGCCGAAGGCCTGGCCGCGAGCTTGCGAGCGTGTCCGGCGCAGCCGTGTCTGCGAGGCCCCCTAGGGCCGAGTTCCTATCTGACTTCCGAGTTCGGGACGTTTGCGACGACCTTCTGCCATGGGCGAGTGGTGTACAGGCCTGGGAAGGTGATGAGGTGGACGAGCCTTGTGAACGGGAAGATCGCAAGGAAGGCCCAGAACGCCACAACGTGGATCTGGAGAACCAGAGGGAACGGTGAGATCAGCCCCGGCTCTGGTTGGAATACCAGCAGCGACCAGATGTAGGGAACGACAACTCCGGTTGCCCACGCCGCGCCGAAACGCAGTCCGATGGCTACCCAGAGGCCAGAGACGATCTGGATGAACAGCAGAGCAAGGACAACGTAGTCCATCGGTTTCGTAACGACTCTGATCTTCGCTGAGGACAGTCTGCGGTAGGTCAGCATGACCAGGCCGAAGAGAGCCCATACGGCGAGTGCGACGCCCGTGATCTCAAGGGCATACAGGCGGATTGGGACACCGTTCCACCAGTCCACGGTCGAGGGCAGGAAGAGCACAAAGAGATGCCCTGTGAGGATCAGGATGATGCCCCAATGGAACGGAATCGAGCCCCAGAAGAGCTTCTTGCTCTCGAGCAGCTGGGACGAGAGGCTCGAGATCGTGAAGGGAGCGATGCGCCAACGGATAATGGTGGCGACGATAGCGAGCGCGATGGCTGCATACGGGAGTGCCACGAAGAGCAGCATTGAGACAGTCTCGGACATGGGATTACCTCATGCTTTCTTCAGCGACAAGTCTTGTCGCCGTGAGTACGTGGAGATACGGGTTCTTCGAGTCTGCCTTCTTCAAGGTCTTCTCCATCTTCGTGACGGCGGGGACGAGTATCGGTTTCAGGTCGCTCATCGGCTCGTCGGTCACCGATAGATAGCGAAGGATCGGTTCGAGATGGTCAGGCAACTCGCCCTCGGGATCCACGCCCACCGCGAACATCGCGCCCTGGAGCCTCGCCATGAACCCGCCTCGCTCGTAGCTGTCTGCCCACACGAGGTGGCCGACGTACGGTGCAACCACAGGATTCAGGTCGAACGTCGACGTGTAGAGCACCTCGAGATCCTCAAAGGACATCTTGTCGATGTCCTTTATGAACCGACGCATCTCACGCTCGGCGCCTCCCTTGGGAAGTGCGTCGACTCCTGTGCGCAGCGCAACCAATCCATCGGGAGTGGGGTACACCAGGGCGAGTGCGACGACGGTAGGTGTGTCCAGGGTTGTGATACTCACCATCCTCTTCGTGGCTCCTCGATGTAGCCCATACCAACCGCACCCTTGTAGGCGAGCGGGTCGTTGAGTTGCTCGATCGACATCTCCCTGTGGTAGGGAGGGAGAACGAAGCGCTCTGCGATCGTCGGCACCGTGGTCAACAGGTAGATGGCCTCGGCACTTTCTTCCGTGAGGCCCGCTGAATCAAGGAGCTTGCGGGTCGCATCGTCGACCGTTCCATTGTTGAGACTCTGGTGACGCTTGAAGATGCGCACAGCGTACATCTTGCGCAAGATCCGGCGGATGACGTCCTCGTTACCGACGGAGAACAGATTCGCGATGTACTGGACAGGAAGGCGTGCCTTATCGATGTAGTCGAAGAGTTCCGTGTCTTCGGGGTGATCCGGTATATCAAGGCGGACGAGTTCATTCTCGATCGTCGATACAACGGGTGACAGCGGCGGGACGTAGAACATCATCGCCATCGTTCGGAATTCGGGATGCAGCGGCAACGCGATGCCCCATACCTTCACGAACTGGTACACCGGTGAACGGCGAGCAGTGTCGAGCCAATCTTCGCCGATCCCCGCTTCGCGAGCTCCGGCGATGACGTCGGGATCGTTCGGATCGAGGATGGCATCGAGCTGTGCAGCGACGAGTTGATCGTCCGGTACTGACGAAGACTCCTCGATCTTGTCTGCGTCGTAGAGCATGACACCCATGTACCTGATGCGGCCAACGCAGCTGTGCGCACATGCGGGTGCTTCGCCGGCTTCCATACGTGGGAAGCAGAGAATGCACTTCTCTGACTTGCCTGTCGACCAGTTGTAGTACACCTTCTTGTACGGGCACGCAGCAACACACATGCGCCACGCCCTGCACTTGTCCTCGTTGACGAGGACGATGCCGTCTTCTGCACGCTTGTAGATGGCAGTTGACGGACAGGCCGCGACACAGGCAGGGTTGAGGCAGTGGTTGCAGATACGTGGCAGGTAGTTGAACACGACCCGCTCGATCTCCTCCATCTGCTCGCGTACGGATACGTCGAGGTCAGCAAGGCTCACATCGTTGCGGGCGTAGTGGTCCGAACCGCCGAGGTCGTCGTCCCAGTTCGGCCCTGAGCTGATCTCGATCGGATCTCCTGTGATCAGCGAGATCGGTATGGCTGTGGGCTGTTCGTCGCCCGCAGGAGCATCGAAGAGGTCCGAGTATTTGTGTGTGAACGGGTCGTAGTAGTCCTCGAGCTGCGGAAGGACCGGGTTGAAGAACAGGTTCGCCAACGCAGCGGTCTTGGACTGCAGACGCAGGTCGATCTTGCCGTCCTTGACGAATTTCCACCCACCTTTGTAGTGGTCCTGATCTTCCCAACCCACCGGATATCCTGTACCCGGGCGGGTCTCGACGTTGTTCCACCACATGTACTCGGCACCGTCACGGTCCGTCCACAGGTTCTTGCAGGCAACGCTGCATGTGTGACACCCGATGCACTTGTCCAGGTGGAACATCATGCTCATCTGTGCGCGGACTCTCATTTTGTTCCTCCGTCCACCGGGTGGCTGTTGGGGATGTCTGTCACGTGTCGGGTTGTGAATTGGCAGCGCATCAGAACTCCGGGTTCTCCACTTTGTGGATGTACACGAAGGTGTCTCTGTTGACACCTGTCGGGCCCCAATAGTTGAACGCGTAGCTGAACTGTCCGTAGCCACCTGTCATCAATACTGGCTTGAGGCGGGTGCGGGTCAGCGAGTTGTTCATGCCTGCCCTGTGCTTGCGCCTGGGTGATATGGGGATACCCAAGGTGCGTTCTGTAGCGTGATACAGGAAGATCGTGCCTCTCGGGATCCGGGCTGAGACCGTGCACCGTTGGACAAAGACACCGTTGTCGTTGAACACCTCGACCCAGTCGTTGTCCACGATTCCGAGTTCAGCGGCATCCTTGGTGTTGAGCCACACCGGATATCCGCCACGTGACAGCGTCATCATTCGGTTCGTATCTGAATACGTCGAGTGAATCGACCACTTCCCGTGCGGGGTGATGTAGTTGAACAGCTTGCCGACCTGGCCCTCGATCATCGATTGCTCCGTCTCAGACAGCATCGTGTGGTCAGGCCGTGGCTTGTACACCGGAAGGTGTTCGCCCCACTGGATGTAGTTCTCATGGTCCAGATAGAAGTGTTGGCGGCCTGTGAGGGTACGCCATGGTACGAGATTCTCCACGTTGAGGGTGAACGGACTGTACGCACGTCCCTTGTTGACCTTCCCAGACCACGTTGGAGTGGTGAGGATCCGCTGTGGCTTGCCGACGATCGTTGCGAAGTTGATCCGCGTCGAACGTGTACCTTCTGCAAGGTGCGTCAGCTCGAGGCCTGTCTTCTTCTCCTCGGCTTCGAACGCCCTGAATGCGAGCTCTCCATTCGACGCAGGGTCGAGGGCGAGGATCATCTCGCAGACCTCTCGATCGCGTTCGAGCGACGGGAGCATGGTCTCGACGCCGTCCACCTCGCGGAAGGTTGGCTGCTTGCGCGCAAGCTCGTCGTAGAAGTCCTCGATCGGAATGCGCAGTCCGTGAGCAGCGACACCATTGGCCCTGATCGCAGGTCCCAGTGAGCTCCACTTCTCCGCGATCTTCGAGAAATCTCTCTCGACGACCTTGAACTTCGGCATGGTCTTGCCTGGAATCGCCTCGACCTCGCCTGTCCACCAGTCCTCCTGGACGGGCTGGGAGATCTCATCAACCGTGTCGTGGAGGAGCGGCAGCATGACAACGTCCTCGACGGGACCGTCGAAGTACTGTGGTGCAAGGTCCGATACGGCCTTGGCTATCGATCCGAAGATATTCCAGTCTGACCGTGATTCCCACGAAGGTCTTACTGCTGCCTGCATCGGGTTGATGAAGGAATGCATATCTGTCGTGTTGAGGTCGTCCTTCTCGTACCACGTCGCTGCAGGCAGGACGATGTCCGAGTACAGCGCTGTGGTGTCCATGCGGAAGTTCAGATCGACAACGAGGTCCATCTTGCCTATGGGCGCTTCGGGCCGGACCGTGATCTCCGAGATACCGAGATCGTCCGGTTCCGCCGCGATCGCATTGGATGTCGTTCCGAGGTAGTGCCTCAAGAAGAATTCGTGACCCTTTGCGGAGGTCCCGATAGCGTTCCCACGCCAGATGATCCAGACCCGTGGCCAGGACTCGGGAGCGTCAGGATCATCTATCGCAAAGTCGATGGCACCAGACTTGAGGCCCTCGACGATCCCATCAACGACTTCAGCGTCAGTCTCGGCTCCATCGGCACGCAGACGTCGGACAACATCGATCGGATTCTGTTTGAACTGCGGATAGAAGGGAAGCCAACCGCGGCGCACGGCCCTGGCCTGCTGGTCCATCGTGTGGTCCAACCCATCCGGTGATGGTGGGAGGGAGTCGTAGCTCCGATATCCACGCTCGTACCGCCACTGATCCGAATGGACATAGTGCCACGATGGTGTGTTCTGGTGCCGTGGGGGAGTGCCCCAGTCGCCGCCGAATGCAAGGGATCCCCATGCCGCGTGCATGACCAGTTTCTCCTGGCCGACGTAGTGGGCGAGGCCACCGCCGTTGACGCCCACCGAACCGGTCAGCATCAACGAAACGATCGCAGAGCGGTACAACAGGTTGTTGTGGTACCAGTGGTTCGCACCGGCGCCGATGATGACCATGTTCTTACCGTTGGTTGCCTCTGCGTTCTCTGCCCAGTCTCTGGCGAACCGCAGCAGCGTGTCCCTGTGGATCCCCGTGTGCTGTTCCTGCCATGCAGGTGTGTAGGACGCGTCCTCGTCATCGTAGGAGTCGGGATAGTCACCTGAGAGGCCGCGGTTCACGCCGAAACGCGCCATGAGCAGGTCGAAGACGGTGGCAACCGCAACGGGGCCTCGCTCGGTCTCGACGTAGCGGACGGGCACACCGCGGTTGGAGTAGTTGTTCGTGACGAAGTCCTCGAGCGCGACATCGACCACCTCGGAATATCCATCAATGAACGTGAGTTCCGGATCGATATCGCAGCCGACAACGGAGTCCTTGAGTTCGAGGTTCCATTTGCCCTTTTCGTCATCGGCCCAGCGGTATCCGATGGTTCCGTTCGGCATCCGTGGGGCATCCGAGTCGGTGTCCCACATGAGCATCTTCCAGTCACCGTTCTCAACGTCGGTGTAGGTGTCGAGTTCGTTGGCGCGCAGTAGGCGGCCAGGAGCACCGTCCGTGATCTCGACCAGGAAGGGGAGGTCGGTGTATTGCTTGACGTACTCGTTGAAGTAGGGAGTCTCGCGCTTGGCGTAGAACTCCGTCAGGATCACATGGTTCACGGCGAGCCAGAACGCGGTGTCCTGACCTGGATGTGCCGGAATCCACCAGTCAGCGTACTTGGCGACCTGTGAGAAGTCAGGGCTGAAGACGGCGAGTTTTGCCCCCGCATGACGGACCTCTGCAATGAAATGCGTATCAGGGGTACGTGTCATGTTCAGGTTCGCACCCACCACAGCAACGAAGCGCGAGTTGTACCAGTCTGCAGACTCATGAACATCGGTCTGCTCGCCCCAGATCTCAGGCGAGGCTGGTGGGAGATCGCAGTACCAGTCGTAGAAACTCATCACAGTTCCGCCGAGGAGCGACATGAAGCGACTGCCTGCGGCGTAACTGATCTGGGACATCGCTGGGATCGGCGAGAAGCCAGCCACGCGGTCAGGGCCATACTTCTCGACGGTTGACACGATGGAGGCTGAGATGATCTCGAGCGCCTCATCCCATGAGATCCGCCGGAAGCCGCCCTTGCCACGCGATTGCTGGATCGCCAGGCGAGAGTCAGGGTCTTCTGTGATCGAGCGCCATGCAGCGGCAGGATCACCGGGATACGAGCGTTTCGCTTCGCGCCAGAGGTCGATCAGCGCACCGCGCCCATACGGGTACTTCACTCTGATGGGGCTGTAGAGGTACCAGGAGTACGAGATGCCGCGCTGGCATCCGCGTGGTTCGTACGGCGGCAGTCCCTCTTCGAGTTCTGGATAGTCCGTGGCCTGGAGTTCCCAGGTCACGATCCCGTCCTTGACGTAGACCTCCCATGAGCAGCTGCCGGTGCAGTTGACGCCGTGGGTCGTGCGGACGCGCTTGTCGTGCTGGAAGCGGTTCCTGTAGAACTCCTCCCACTTGCGTTCAGCCGGATTGACGATTTCCGAGATCCACTTCTTTGTCATCGGCTGTTCCTCAACTTATCTTTGTAAGGGTCTTGTGGGCCTCGAATGAATCCTGAGGTGATGAGCATCAATACAACGAAGCCGATGAGGCCGACCATGATGAGGAGGTCGACTGAGATACTGCCCGAGTCGTCTGCATTCGTGGTTTCGAGGTACGCGGCGAGGTTGTTCGCTTCCTGCTCTGTTATGGGGTGATCGTTGAAGACGGCGATCATCGGGTCGACAAGAGGATCAGTGATCGCTGCCACGAACCCCGCGGTCCCGTAGTCCTCAACGACACCGTCGAGGTTGAACGCCATCGTGGGTCCACCAAGTCCGTTGTACTCGCCCGCTGTGTGGCAGGCGATACACGCTGTGCCGCCGTTCGTCAGACGCGTAGCGCCGGTGAAGAGGTTCTCTCCTGCGGAGCCAGACGATGGTCCCGCTGGAACCGTGGTCGTCGGTGAGGCTGTTCCTCCGCCGCCGCCGGACAGCTCCACGACGTATGTTGAGACCTGGTCGATCTCATCGGCGGACAGTCTGTTTGAGAACGAGGGCATCTCGCTGTCATAGGCGACGCCCATGATCTCTTTGCCTTCAAGGCCGTCGGTGACCACAACAACGACGTAGCCGTGGTCTCCGGCATCCGGATTGTTCGTCAGCGGCGGGAACGTGCCCGGTATGCCGAGCCCATCGCTTTGATGGCACCTTGCACAGTTCGCCTCGTAGATTTCCACGCCCTGGTCCGTGGTCTGGGCGAGGGCCGGGGAGGCCATGGTCACCAAGATCGCTGCGAACGCGATGGCGATAGCGACGGGAATGGATCGTCTCAAACTCCGCATCTCCTTGCTCCGCGATTTCTTCAAATCGTTCACCGTGGTCCCTATTCGGATTGCTGCTGCCACCATGCTACCTTAGTCTCGTAGTTCAATAGTATGCTACTGAGGGATACAGAATGAGGGATGATGCGAGGAGGCCGGATTCGATGAACTGTGACCGGATTTCACAAGTGCGGGCAGCGCTGTCTGCCATCGTGATCTTTCTCTATTTCGTGATCTTCACCGCATGGCTGCCCTCGATGCTGCTGCGGTCCTCACTGCTGGCAACGGCCTCGCGCGGTGTGGCTGACGGCATCGTCATCGTTGTGTGGGGTGGATTCTTCGGCCTTGGCATACTCGGGCTGATGTGGGCCCAGGATCGCGGGCTGATCTGAGATGTCGTCGTCCGAGTTGGGGTTCTACGATTTCAATATCCCCTGTCTCGCGGCGTGCCCCGTCCACACAAACGCTGGCGCCTACGTTGCGGCAATCGCCGACGGTGACGACGAGTACGCCTACCTGACAGCCAGACTACCGAATCCTTTTGCGTCCGTGTGCGGACGTGTGTGTGCCGCCCCATGTGAGGATGCATGCCGCCGAGGCAAGATCGACGAACCGATCGCGATCCGTGCTCTCAAACGTTTCGTCACAGAGAAATACGGCGTCGAATCTGTCAAGAAGAACATCTGGCGGGCCGTCGACCCGCATGCTGCGCCCAACAGAGGCAAAAGCGTTGCCGTTGTTGGTGGCGGACCAGCCAGCCTGTCATGTGCTCACGACCTGCTGCTGCAGGGGTACGAGGTATCGCTCTACGAGGCCACGGGCGGCCTCGGTGGCATGATGGTGCTCGGCATACCCGAGTACAGGTTGCCCAGGGATCTCATCGATATGGAGATCCAGGAAATCGTCGACCTCGGCCTCGATGTTCATCTCAACGTCAAGCTCGGCGAGGACATCACGCTCGACGAACTGCGCGAGACCAACGATGCGGTGTTCCTCGGTATCGGCGCCATGTTGGGACGCGACCTCCAGATACCTGGCCATGATGCTGACGGGGTATTCCTCGCTGTCGAGTTCCTGATCAACGTGAACCAGGGCTTCAAGGTCGATATTGGCGACAAGGTCGTCGTCATCGGTGGCGGGAACGTCGCCATGGATGCCGCACGTACAGCATTGAGAGCCAGTGCGTACGATGAAGGGGACAACGACCCTCTGGAGGATTGGGAAGCGGATTCGGCCGAGGTATCTCACCCTCTTGATGCCGCTCGCAGCGCCATACGTGCCGGTGCGACGGACGTGACGATCGTCTCTCTCGAATCGAGAGACGAGATGCCTGCTCAGGACTTCGAGATCGTTGAGGCCGAGGAGGAGAACATCCGACTGTTCGGGCGGAGGGGCCCTCAGGAGGTGCTCACAGATGACGAAGGCAGAGTTATCGGACTCCGCACCGTTGGCGTCACCAGCGTCTTTGACGATGAGGGGCGGTTCTCCCCACAGTTCAACGACGATGACGTGACGGACTTCGATGCCGACACGGTGATCCTTGCGATCGGTCAGGCCATAGACCTCGAAGCTCTTGGAGAAGACGGCCCAGAGGTTTCTCCCCGCCGCACCATCGCGACAGATCCAGAGAGTTTCAAGACTTCACTCCCAGGAGTATGGGCCGGCGGTGACGCCGCATTCGGCCCACGCCTGTTGATCACCGCGATCGCTGAGGGCCGCAGCGCTGCGGCATCGATTCACAAGACGCTCTCCCCTGCGGACGCAACTGCCGAACGCAGACCGGGCAAGATGACGATCGTCGAGGGTTTCAACCGCCAGATGGATCGATATGACGAGCAGGCGCGCATGCCGATCCCCGCGTTGCCAACCGAACGCAGGATCGGACTGCAGGAGGTCGAACTTGGCTTCTCCGAAGAGGCGGCCCGTACTGAAGCAGCCCGGTGTTTGCGTTGTTTCCTCGACATCCAACTCGACGTTGACTCCTGTGTGTTGTGCGGGTTGTGCGCCGATGTGTGCCCTGTCAACATTATTTCCCTTGTCCCTTCCGAGGAGATTGGTGGCAGGCCAGGCGGCACGGCGCTGATGCTCGATGAGGAGATGTGTATCCGGTGCGCGTTGTGCATCGACCGCTGCCCACCCAGAGCGCTATCGATGGGCATGTGGACCGGCGTTGGTGTACCTGTAGGAATTCCCTTGACGATTGGAGGATTGGCATGAAGCCGTCGCTCATGGAGCGGGTCAAAGATACGACGGTGGGGAAGTCCATTTGGCGTGTACCCGTACGCAATACACCGCGCGAGAAAGCGGAGGGCCACTGGTCCAACTTCTTCCTCCATCTCTATCCGGTCAAGGTGCCGGAGAAGGAGATCGGCTTCGGGCCCACGTGGTACCTGGGTGTGATCAGCTTGACGCTGTTCGGATCCCTCATCGTGTCTGGCATCTACCTGATGTTCTTCTATGTGCCATCGCCAACGACGGCGTACGGCAACATCCAGTTCCTCCAGACGCAGGTGCCTTTCGGGCAGTTCATCCGGAATGTCCATCGCTGGTCTGCACACTTGATGGTGCTCGCCGTCATGGCTCACATGGCCAAGGTGTTCTACAGAGGTGCTTACAAGAAGCCAAGGGAGTTCAACTGGGTCGTCGGTGTCGTCCTTCTTCTCCTCACCTTCTTCCTGTCGTTCACTGGCTATCTGCTCCCGTGGGATCAGCTTGCGTATTGGGCGATCACGGTTGGTACGTCACTTGCTGCCTGGGTTCCGTTCATCGGCGACCAGGTTTCTCAGCTGCTCCTTGGTGGGAACCAGGTGAGTTCGGCGACCCTGCTGCGCTTCTACGTCCTTCACGTGGCGCTCCTGCCGACGATTCTCGTTATGGGCATCGTCATCCACTTGTGGCGCTGGCGTAAGGATTCAACACTCGACTCAGGAGGTGAACTCGATGGCTGATGATCCCCAGATCGTGGAGGGACAAAGGGTTCTCGGCGTCGTGCCTGGCCTACCGCCCGTTGGCCTCGAGAAGGTGCCGGAGCGTCAGAAGCTCGTCTTCGTGTGGCCCAACCTGTTGGTCCGCCACGCGGTTGCGGCGCTCTTCATCCTGCTGCTTGTCCTTGCGATATCGCTGGTGTTCAACGCGCCTCTCAAGGAGATCGCCAATCCAGCGGTAACCCCGAACCCTGAGAAGGCGCCGTGGTACTTCGTAGGTTTGCAGGAACTATTGGCTCTCCTTCATCCCATGATCGCTGGAGTTCTTCTTCCCGGCCTGTTGGTCGGAGGACTCATGGTCCTTCCCTACATCGATCGCAATCCATCCAAGAAGGCAAAATGCCGGAAGGTCGCGATCTGGCTCTTCTCCCTGTTCCTCGGCGCATGGATAATCGCCACGATCATCGGCTTCGCTTTCAGAGGCGAGGATTGGGGATGGGTCTGGCCCTGGATCGAATGGCACGGTGAACTATGAAAACTGAAATCGAACGTCGCACCTTCCTCTCAAGGATGTGGAAGTGGGGATTCGCTTTCGTGGCTATTGCCGGTGCGTGGACAACATGGGACATCCTTCAGCCAGCGAGTCCTTCCGGGTTCGGTGGCATGATCAAGAACGGCAAGGCGGCAGAGGTGCCATCCACCAGTGTTGAGACGGTGCCCGCTGCCCAGGCCTATGTGACCAAGGCACCAGACGAAGAGGTCGTTGCCCTGTGGTGGCGATGCCCACACCTCGGATGCAGAGTCCCCTGGTGCGAATCCGCTGGTGAGTTCGAGTGCCCCTGCCACGGATCTCGATTCAACAGGTTGGGCGAGTACAGAGCTGGCCCGTCGCCTCGAGGCATGGACCGGTTCGCCATCGAGATCGTGGACGAGTCCGTGATCATCGATACGGGCACGATTGCCAATGGCGCCCCTCCCGGGCCTGAGAGTGTTGATGAGCCTGTCGGCCCGCCGTGTGAAGGTGGAGGTCACTGATGACATATCAGGACTACGACCCGGAACTTGAGAAGTCAACGAACCGCTGGATGGCGTGGGGTGCGGCGTTCCTCTTCCTGTTCGTCCTTGCGTTCCCTGTGTACTGGTTCCTCCAGCCTGCCAGGCTTGATGCTGCCCAGGCTGCACAGGACGCCGAGCTCTCAGTTCAGGGTGAGGAGATATTCAACGCCAACTGTGCTCAGTGTCATGGCGGCGAGGCGACCGGGGGAATAGCTCCAGCGCTGAACTCGGAACAGTTCCTTGGGAACGTGACGGATCTCCAGATGCACCAGCTGATCTCAACAGGGGTTCCAGGAACCCTCATGGTTGCGTACTCTGCCGACTTCGGTGGAACCTTTACCCAGCAGCAGATCACCGCGACGGTTACCTACCTGCGCTCATTCGAGGATGAGGCTCCGGACTTCCCTGACTGGCTCAAGCCTCTCGCCCAGACAGACCTGGACGGTGCAGAGCTCTACAACATGGCGTGTAGCTACTGCCACGGGATCGATCTCGAGGGCAATATCGGCCCTGCACTTGGTGCGGACTCTGGTGTGTCATTCGAAGACGATGCGTTCATCGAGGAGCGCATCCGAAACGGTATCGGCGAGATGCCTGCGTTCGGCGGTGTCTTCACCGATGATCAGATCGACAGCATCATCGGCTATCTGAGGGTCGAACAGGATGCGACAACGGCGTCTGAGGCAAGTTCTGCAGCAGCACCGCCGCAGGAAGCTGTCTCCGGGTTGGCGGTATTCGAGCAGGAATGCTCCACCTGCCACACAGTTGGGGGCGGAAGCCTCGTTGGTCCCGATCTTGCAGGGATTACCGACGTCAGAGATGACGACTGGTTACACGCCTGGATTATCGATCCCGAGGCTTTCGCAGAGTCCGATTCAGACGCGGCTGCGATATTCACCGGCGGAATGCCAGCCAGTGGGCTATCCGATACGGATCTGGGCGATGTGATCACATATCTGGAGACCACGACCGACATCGACGGCCCGAGCGCCGCTCCCGAAGGCCCGCGAGATCTCAGTGATGCGGAGTTCTCAGAGGCTTCACAGGTGTTCTTCAATCGATGCGCTGGTTGTCATGGTGCGCTGCGAGCTGGCGCCACAGGCCCAGCGATCTTGCCAGACGACCGGACCCTTGAGATCGGTACCGCCAATTTGCAGACGATTCTCACCGAGGGCCTGCCCGGAGGTATGCCTGCGTGGGGAGACTCTGGCATCCTGAGCGAGGATGAGATCGAATTGGTCGCGAATTTCATCCAGATCGACCCACCGACACCGCCACCTCTGAATCTCGATGAGATCATAGAGTCATGGAATCTCGTTGTTCCGGTCGCCGATCGGCCCACCGAGCCACAGACCTCCCTCGATTGGGAGGACTTCACAGGGGTCATCCTGCGTGATGCCGGTCAGGTGGCGATCATCGATGCTGGGACGAAGGAGACGGTCGCGATCATCGACACTGGCTTCGCTGTGCACATTCTCAGGTCTTCGGCTACCGGCCGCTACTTCATAGCTGTTGGTCGTGATGGTCGGGTCACAATGATTGATCTCTGGACGGAAACGCCTGAGATCGTTGCCCAGGTTCAGGGGTGCTTTGACGCTCGAAGCGTCGAGGCGAGCAAGGTCGAGGGTTATGAGGACAAGTTCATTATCGAGGGTTGCTATTGGCCGCCGCAGTATGTCGTGTTCGACGGACTCACGCTCGAACCTCTGGTTGTCCACGACATCTTGAGCCCTGACATCAATGGCAAGGAACTGGAGGAGGTGCGGGTTGCGGCAATCGTTGCATCGCACTTTGATCCCGTCTGGGTTATGGGTCTGAAGGAGTCTGGCTACGTCGCCATCGTGGATTACTCGCAGTCGGACTTCCCGCTCGTGAAGAAGATCGAGGCCGACCTCTTCCTCCACGATGGGGGATGGGATCACACTGGTCGCTACTTCATCACCGCTGCCAATGCCCAGAACAAGTTGATGGTGATCGATGTCAAGACTCAGGAGTTAGTCGCGGGCATCGAGACTGGCAAGGTTCCTCATCCAGGGCGCGGTGCGAACTGGCAGGATCCCGAGTTCGGATGGGTGTACGCCACGACGCACATCGGCGAGGGCAAGCTCACCCTCATCGGAGCTGATCCTGAGGGTCGGCCGGATATTGCATGGACAGTGGTACGCGAGATCGAGATCCCGGGTACCGGAAGCCTGTTCCTCAAGACGCATCCGAACTCACAGTGGGTGTGGATGGACACGGCTCTATCGAATGTAGCCGAAGAGAGCCACCAGGCGTGCGTGTACAGCATCGAGAAGATGGAGATGGAGAAGTGCTTCGAGGTCGCCGATCACGGCGCAGTCGTGCACTTCGAGTACAACAAGGCCGGTGACGAGGTGTGGATATCCGTCTGGGACAAGGATGGAGAGGTAGTCATCTACGACGATGAGACCCTGACAGAGAAGCATCGGATCACAGGTGACTGGCTCATCACACCGACTGGGAAGTTCAACGTCTTCAACACAGCAAACGACATCTACTAGTTGGACCGTTTCCGGACTTGTCTGGCACCTGTTGCCCTGCAACTCCCCGACTGGGGTCCCTGCCGCGGTCACGAACTGACCGTCAGGAGGAGATCTCGGCGCCTCCCCTTGAAGGTATATGGTCCGGGGAGAGAGCAGAATTGCTTCGCTCCCTCGACAGAGTCGGGGAGGAAGATCGCGTCGGCGTTTGGCTAGCGTTGTGTTATGAAGCGACTGTTGATCGTCCTGAGCCTCGTACTGCCAGCCTGCAGCGGCCCCGTCGACCACGGTGCGACCGGACGTCGTGGCTCCGGAAGATATCGTGCCAGGAGTCCTGGATCTTCGCAGTGCCACGATGTCCGATGGGACCATCATCGAGTACGGAGTCATCCTGCCAGCCGGATTCGATTCGAGCCGCGAGTACCCCGTACTGCTTGCACTCCCGCCGGGAGGGCATCAAACTAGCGATGTCGGTTGCATCCACAACCTATCTCCCTGAGGCGCTTGCTCGTGGATGGGTCGTCGTCACACCCGCGGCACCGGGCGGGACGCTGTTCTTCCAGGGTTCGGCGCATTACATCGATGAGTTGATCGCCTCTCTGGCCTGGATCCAGGCCAGAGAGTGGGCGTATGCACATCTCAGGGATATCGAATGGTGGTCGCAGCGCCTTCGCCGTTGCATCGTTGGACCCGGACCGGTACGAATCGATGGTCGTGTTCCCGGGATACCCGGACTCGCCGGACGACCCTGCAACCCTCGAGAGGTTCACCGAGATACCGATTTCCATGTCTGTTGGCGGCGAGGACACGGGCTGGATAGCACCGATGACAGCGACGCGTGACACGCTGGAGAACCTGGGTGCGTCGGTTTCTCTGGAGATCAGGGGAGGGGAGGGACACGTGATGAGATCGCTGTCGGATGGCGTTGACGTATTCAGCTTCCTCGACTCCCAGCGGTGAGGTCGAATGTGTCAGCTTTGGATCTGGGAGGAGAGGAACTTGGCGTACTCCGCTCGGCCGGTCGCATTGAGATGGACTCCGTCCTCGACGTAGTAGTCGGGGTGAGCGTTGCCCCAGGTGAAGTAGTCGATGATCTTGACGTCTGGCCAGCGCTCGACACCCGCCCTGATGGCGTTGTTCGTCTCTGACTCCCACCGGCGAGGTACCTGGATCGTGAGCACGTAGATCTCGTTGACATCGTTACTGAGTTCTGTCATCACCTCGTCCCATGTGGTCGAGTTGAACGGGCTGTTTGTACCCAAATGGATCACGACGATGTCACCGAGTTTGCCTTGACTTACGAGGCTTCGTGCCACGTCGTCGGCGTGGCGGAACTGGCGATTCACCTTGCCGTCGACCACAGCGTTGCCACCCAGTGCTGTCTCAACGTCTGGCTTTGCTCCGAGCAGGACTGAGTCCCCGATCATTGTGATGTGTGGTCCGTCCACGGGATCGTCTGCCGCTGCGGGTGCGTTCAGCGCAAAGCCGCTGATGATGTCCTCGAATCTGCTTGCAGCGGTCGACCCATCCGATGCTGCTGGTTCGGCAGTCTCGAGGGCGATCTCGCCTTGTCCCTCGCCAGACGCGACAACCGATCCCGGAGGTCCCGCCTGACTACTGACTGCGAGGATGATCGCGATGAGGGCAAATGATGCGAATGTGATGACTGCAGCGCCGGAAGCGGATCGGTGTGTTGCCATGCCGAGCGTTCTTGTGATATTGCGCATCCAGATCCGATACCCAACTTTACGGATCGGCATTTCGACGTACCTATAGGAGAGTTCCGCGATTGTAAATGTGAGAGCGAGTCGGAAGATGAACGTGGTCGTAACGCTGGAAGCAACGTCGAACCCTGGGCGTGTGATCATGAAGATGGGCCAGTGCCAGAGGTAGATCCCATAGCTGCGCTTCCCTATCCATGTCATCACCGGATTCGATAACACGAAGCCGAACCCGATCGCGGGGTGGGCGATGATTGCAATGACCACAGCAGTGAGCAGAGAGGTAACAGCGAACCCACCCCGGTACAGCCACGGTGAGTACTCGCTCAGTGTCGCCATGATGAGTAGAAGGGCAGCAAGTGCAGCGAAGCCCAGTGAACGGAACACCACCGTGTGCCGTCGCGAGATCGTTTTGGGAAGATGCCACGGCATCCATGCCGTGGCCAGGGCGATCCCGATCAGGATCCCCGCTGCACGGGTGTCAGTCCCGTAGTACACCCGAGATGGATCCTCGAACGGAGTGAACAGGTGGGCCATCCACGCCGTTGATGCGATCGCTCCCACCACAACTATCCATCGGAACCGCCGGATTGTTGCATGTTTGGATCTGCCGCCCAGCAGTGCGAACCCAATCGAGAACAGCAACGGCCACAACACATAGAACTGTTCCTCGACCGCCAACGACCACAGATGCCCCAACAACGGGGGCCTGCCAAACGACTCGAAATACGAGTCGTTACGCACGATGAAGAACCAGTTCGTCACATAGGCCGATGCCGCAAGGATGTCTCCACCGAGTCGATACAACGTATCACGCAAGAACACGACCGACCACACCGCAACCACACCCAGCATCAAGAAGACCGCTGGCAACAATCGGCGCGCTCTGCGAACCCAAAACGCCCTCAGATCGACTGTATCGCTCTTCAGCCATTCCACCAACAACAACGACGTGATGAGATATCCCGAAATGACAAAGAACACCTCAACACCGAGAAACCCACCTTGAGCCCACGAGAAATCAGCGTGATAGAACACCACAGCCATCACCGCAATGGCACGCAGCCCATCAAGACCCGAAAGGAAGGGGAATCGATCCGGAGGAATCAGATCTATGGACACGTATGTCTGATGGTTGGTGATGTGCACTGCGAACCCAGTATCGCTGACTGACCTGGGAAGCCTAGACCGCTACTGCGCTATCTCTGTGTATCCCGCCAAGGGATTCTCGAGTTTCTTGTGCTGTGCGGTGCGTCAGCCTGGGTTGGAGCTTGTGCACGAGCCGTAGTTGGCTGTGAATCCGCCGCTGCCGGACTTCCACGGGTTCCACCACTGGCCGATGGCTCCGTCGTAGTAGTTACCGAGATAGGCGCCAGCAGCGATGTTCGCTGCACCGTTGAACGGTGATGCGACGAGGCCGTTGCCGTCAACGAAGCCTGCGCCCTGGGCTCTGCTCACCCAGTACTTACTGAGATGCTGCATGAGACCCTCGGCTGATGAGGAGGAGTTGTACGCCCTGGGGTCGCCGTTGGACTCCCTCTTGATGATCCCGAGCACGCAGTCAACCCTGCTCGCTGGCCAGTACTTCTCGACCGTCGAACGCCAGGCCTCCACGTTTCGGCTTCCACCGGAGTCTGCAGGCCAGTTCGGTGACCACTTCGAGCTTGTCGATGCCTTGGTTGTTGTTGTCGCGGCCGCTGCGGGCTTGGTTGTTGTTGTTGTCGCGGCCGCTGCGGGTTTGGTGGTTGTCGTCGCGGCCTTGGTCGTAGTTGGTGAGGATGACGGCTCGTCGTAGTTGACCACGATGCGGGCGCTCGCCGAGTTCCCTGCCTTGTCTGTGGCTGTGAACTTGGCCCCGTTCGCTCCGTCGATGACCGCGAGCTTGATCGTCCAACTTCCGTTGTCTGACATCGTTGCGGCGAACGGTCCGGAAACCACCTTTGCACCTGCTTCGGATGTGCCGGAGAAGGTCACGATCCGGCTGGTGACTGTGTCACCGTCATCGTGTGACGTGATCTTGATCGGTGGCGGTGTTGTATCGCCGGGTTTCGTGGTTGTCGGTGCGGCGGTTGTGGCGGTAGCAGCCGCAAGCGTGGCATCCGAGGACTCATCGGCGGCAGGCTCGTCCGCTGCTTCCAACGCTTCCGTTGTTGTTGCTTGGGGAGCTGTTGTGGTTGTGCTCGCTTCAGTCTGTGCTGATTCCACGGTGGTCGTGGTCGCCCCAGGCGCGACGGTAACTGTTGTTGCGATCCGCGATTCTGACTCGGTGACGCGCAGTGCGAGTACCGCCGAGGCGACTCTGGCGGAGACGTCTGGCTCTGGCGTCGGGCTGATCGTTGTGGCAGTGTCCTCTGTTACGGGGGAGGCACCTGGCGAGAACGCGGCGAACCCGACCACCGCCATGAGGCCGATGATGAGAAGTCCTGCGTATGCGAGGGGTATGCGGGGTTTCACGTTGCTCCGTGGTCTCGGGGTGTTTCCGGCGCTCCAGCGTGTCGCATGGGGCCGATCCCAACGGTGAGTGGTCCGCCATCAGGTGGGCGGATGTCCAAGCGTTAACGAGAGGGTATAGGCATATCAGCCATAGAGCAAGCCGCAGCCTGGCAATATCTACCATGTCGGCAGTGGCGAACGACCTACTGGAGCTGGCTGACGCGGGTGCCCGTGACCATTCCATCGTTCATCTCGTGGACCGTGTCGACCCGATCGAGCTGGCTGTGGTCATGTGTCACCATCACGGTTGCAACCTTGCGGTCGTGGGTGAGGGTTGCCATCAACTCGATGATCTTCGTTCCTCGCTCGTGGTCGAGTGCGGACGTCGGTTCGTCGACCAGGAGCACGTCAGGACGGTTCATCAGCGCTCTGGCGATGCCGACACGTTGACGTTCGCCGCCCGAGAGCTGGTGTGGCCGACGATAAGATTTCGATCCGAGCCCGAGTCCATCGAGGAGAGTCAACGCCTCGTCTCGTTTGTCGGCTGGTTTGTCCCCGCGGAGATGTACACCGGCGAGGAGTTGATCGACCGCACTGAGTGATGCGAGGAGGTTGGTCCCCTGGAACACGAACCCGATCTGATCTGCTCGGACCTTCGTTCGTTCCTTGTCGCTGAGGGCACTGACGTCGGTTCCCCCGACGCGGACGACGCCGGTATCAGGGCGCATGAGCGTGCCAGCAACTGCGAGCAAGCTCGATTTGCTTGAGCCAGATGGACCGACAATCGCTGCGAATTCACCTGCAGCAACATCGATGGTGACATCGTCCAGCGCGGTCAGGATGTGGTCGCCGTCTGGGTACGTGAGCGTGACGTTGGAAAGATTCAGGGACATCAGTTGCCTCCCAGGGCGTTGAGCGGATCGACCTTCGTGATCGATCGAATTGCAAGGCCTGCTCCTGCGAGGCCAATGACGACGAGGCTGGCGAGCGGCGTGATCGTTGTTCCCACACCCGATGTGAAAGGAACGACACCCGAGAGCAACTGGCCGACCAGGAACCCGAGGGCGCCACCGACGGACGCTGCGCCTATGAGCACGATGGATGCCTGGCCAAGGGCATCGACCAGGAGGTACCGGGTCGATGCTCCCATTGCTTTGAGAACCGCAACGTCGTGGCGGCGTTGGATAGTCCACACCGTGAAGAACGCTCCGACAACAAGGGCTGAAATGACGAGAAGAAACCAGCGGATCATTTGAAGCGACCCGTTCTCTTCGCTGAAACTCCCGATCGCAGAGAACGTCTTGCCGAGAGGAACGACGATTGCCCCATCGACAGATTCGGTGTTCGCAGAGCCATCGGCATCGAGCACGATGACGCTTGTCGTGTCCTCTGCGCCGGCAAGCAGCTGCCACGACTCAAGACCGATCCATACGACAGGGGAGTGCGAGAAGGACGCATCCCCATCGACGATCGTTGCGGTGAACGTGGCCTTTCCGATATTGACTGTGTCGCCCTCTGAAATGTCGTACGAACCTGCAGTATCAGAGGAAACTACGACGGTGGAGCCGTGCTGAAGTTCGACAGGCGAGATGAAGCTGCCCGGCTCAGTACCGAACACGGCAACGGGGATGACAGAGTCCTCTGTGGAGAGGGCCGAGCGGGTAACACCGAGAGGTGCGACGCCATTGATGCCCTCGATCGAGGCCCATGAGGCCAGCTCCGAGGTATCGATGCGGCTCTGGGTGAAGGATGCTCCGTCCTGAGACTCCGAGAACACGATATGGGATCCGGGCAGGCTGGCGATGCCTGAGGTGTTCTGCGCAGAGAGGCCTTCTGTGAGGCCGGAGAGCATGACGACGAGGAACGCGACAAGCGCTATCACCGTCGTCATCAGCAAGAAACGACCTTTGGCGAACCAGAGATCTCTCAATCCAACGAACATAGCTTCAACTCCTTGAGGGACATGTGATGTCGTCATCATCTGACGAATCCTCGCCTGCGGCATCCTCCAGATGTATGAAGCTCACCGTCGATGGGATGACGAGAGAATCAACCGATCGGATGACGCCAGGCGCGCTGTGCGGTGGCGGCTGGTCGTACCATGGACCTGTGAACACAGCACCGGCACCCGAAGACAAGAGCACCGCCCGATGGTTGGCCATGGCTCTCCACGGTGTGTTCCTCTCCCTGGTTGTCGTGAGCGTCCTGAGGGTTGGAACCATCGAGGCAGCCGTAGCGGGAACCGCGATCGGTGCCTGGTATGTTGTCGGCGTTCTCAGCGCTTCGAGACGTAGCTCCAGCCTCGCTGCAGTGTGGCTCGGTGTGCTCACGGTGATATGGGCACTTGCGTCCTATGTCGTGGCTCCAGACTTCGTGTGGCTTGCGTTCCCATTGTTCTTCCTCTATCTGTTCCTGCTTCCCCTTCGCATTGGCCTGGGCGCGGTCGTTGCGGTGACCGCGATCGCGATAGGCGCCCTCGCTCGTGATGGTGCTCTCGAGGTGGGCGAGGTCATCGGTCCGATCGTCGGGGCCATTGTTGCCACGATCTCAGCGATCAGTTACCGGGGCTTGTCAGAGGAACACTGTCAGACACAGAGGCTCCTCGCCGAACTCGAGGCAACCAGGGACAAGCTCGCTGAGGCTGAGCGCGAGCGCGGCGCCCTTGATGAGCGGCGCCGTGTTGCACGGGAAGTTCATGACACGATCGCTCAGGGCCTCTCGAGCATCATCCTGCTTGCCCGTGCCGCTGAGTTGGCACCGGATGACGCTGCTACCCGAATCGCTCAGATAGCCGATATTGCCCAGACGAACCTGGACGACGCCAGACGCATCGTTTCTGCCCTGAGCCCGGCGGAACTCGACAATGACCCTCTCCCTGGTGCGATCGAGGGTGTTGTCCAAGGCGTCGCGGACACATCTGACGTCAAAGCCTGGTTCGTATGCGTGGGGGATCACGCAAGGTTGCCTCTCGATCACGAGGTCGCTCTCCTGCGAGTTGCCCAGGGTGCCCTTGCCAATGTCGTTGCCCACGCCGATGCGTCGCGGTGCGAAGTGGTCCTCACCTATGAGGACGATGCCACGACACTCGTCATTGCCGATGACGGAGTTGGGTTCGATCCCGCGGCTGCGATCCAGGCATCAGGGTCGGGGTTCGGTATCACGGTGATGGACGACAGAGTGACTTCTGCTGGAGGAACGCTCGCTGTCGTTACGAATCGTGGCAATGGCACCACTGTCACGGCGAAGATCCCCCTGGATCCTGACATGATGGACCTGACATGACACACGCAAGCATGATCTCTATTCTGATCGTTGACGACCATCCGGTGGTCCGCACCGGTTTGCGGGCGGTGATCGAGAGTCAGGACGATCTCGTGGTGGTGGGGGAGGCATCAACAGGTGAGGAAGGTGTTCGTCGCGCGGCGCTCGACGAACCTGATCTCGTCTTGATGGATCTTCAGATGCCCGGGGGAGGAGGCGTCATGGCGACTCGTCAGATCACCAGCCTCGACCCCGCGCCGCACGTCATGATCCTGACGACCTATGACACCGACGCGGACGTACTCGCTGCCCTCGATGCCGGAGCCGTTGGCTACCTGTTGAAAGATGCTCCACCCGAAGTCCTGTTCGCATCGATACGGACGGCTGCGGCAGGCGAGATGACCCTGGCGCCTGCCGTTGCGACGAAACTCGTGGCACGGGTCGCGAGGCCGGCTCGCGACGCTCTCACAGCGCGCGAACTGGAGGTTCTGGAGTTGCTTGCAGAGGGCATTGCCAACAAGGAGATCGCGAACCAGCTCCTCGTGTCTGAGGCAACGGTGAAGACCCACCTCGTGCATATCTTCACGAAGCTCGGTGTTGATACACGAACGGCAGCGGTGGCCGTTGCGGTCGATCGCGGCCTCATTCGCTTCAGATAGGGAGCAGGAGGGCTCGGTCTAGGAGACGACGATGGTCTTCATGTTGGTGAACTCGCGCATCCCGACGTGCGAAAGCTCTCTTCCGTACCCTGACATCTTGATCCCTCCGAAGGGAAGTCGCGGGTCAGAGGCAGCGAATGTGTTGACGAAACATGACCCCGATTCGATGCGGTCCCGCGCTATCCGTTCCCCACGCGCAATATCGCTGGTGAATACCGCACCGGCAAGGCCGAAGATCGAATCGTTCGCCACCGCGATGGCCTCCTCCTCGTCAGCGACAGTCACGATGGTGGCCACGGGACCGAACGTCTCCTCAGAATATGCAGGCATCCCTTTCGTGACACCGGTCAGGACCGTGGGTGGGTAGAACGCCCCTGGGCCGTCAGGCACGAATCCCCCCGTCACGAGCCGAGCACCGGCTGCGACTGACCGCATAACCTGATCGTGGAGTTCGTCACGCAGGTCAGCGCGGGCCATCGGCCCGATCTGTGTGCTGGCGTCGAGCGGATTGCCCATCTGGTAGCTCTCCATGGCATCGACCAGTTTGGCTGTGAACTCATCAACGATGGAGTGATGGACGATGAACCGTTTGGCCGCAATACACGACTGCCCGCCGTTGAGAAGCCGCCCTGCGCTGCATGCCTGCACAGCGAGGTCGACATCTGCGTCTTCGAGGATCAGGTAGGCATCAGATCCTCCAAGTTCAAGCACGGTCTTCTTGAGTGCCTGCCCTGCGGTGGAGGCAACGGCTCTGCCAGCGATATCCGATCCCGTCAGCGTTACCGCAACGATCGCGTCATCCTCGATGATCCCTGCGACCCGCGACGAGGGGATCGCGAGCGTGCGGAACAGTCCATCAGGGAAGCCAGCCTCGACGATCATCTCATCGATGGCGATGGCGCATCCTGTCACATTGGACGCGTGCTTGAGAACCGCACCGTTGCCAGCCATCAGAGCTGGTGCGGCGAAGCGCAGAACCTGCCATAAGGGGAAATTCCATGGCATGATCGCGAGCACGACACCGAGCGGCCGGTACGCGACGTAACTCTTCGTTCGCCCTGCCTCGATGTGTTGGTCAGCAAGGATCGTCTCAGCCTCGTCGGCGTAGTAGCGGCACGCCCATGCGCACTTCTCTGCTTCGGCTCGGCCCTGGGCAAGAGGCTTGCCCATCTCGAGTGCCATGAGATCAGCGAGTTCATCCGCACGTCTCTCGAGGATGTCGGCGAGGCGCAGCATGTGCTCACTGCGAACGCTCAGATCGGTCTTCGCCCACTCCTTCTGAAGCCGTGTCGCTGTTGTCAGATGGCTGGCGACCTCGTCTGGTGTTGTCTCGGCATATGTGGCGATGACTTGTCCGGTCGTCGGGTCGATCGACTGCACATCAGCTCCTTGGGTCAGAACCTGTCATAAGGCAAAGCGGCGGTCCAGGAGCCACATTAGGGGAATCGGTCGGCATGGCAGCGGGGAAGGTGCTCCTGCTTGTCAGCAGGTCACGTGATGCAGGCTCCGTCTGCGCCGTTGCGGGGGTCTCGGACAACCAATGATGCAACAACCGCGCCAGCCATTACGATCGCATCCATGACCAGTATGGCGCTCAGTGGTATCCATGTGACCGCGATACCGATGACAAGTGGGACCAGTGCAAGCGGGGCGAGCAAGGTTCCAAGCAGGGCGACGCATGTTGCCCTGAGGTGATCTGGCGACATCTCGAGAATGATATTGCTGTAGCCCAGGCGCAGGCCGCTTATGGTCGTGCCGATAAGGAAGAACGTCAGGTACAGCGGAAGAGGGCCGAGAACAAGGGCAGCCAGGGCGCTGATTGCTGCAGTGAAACCAGCGATCGAGGTACCGACGATCACGACGCGGTTGCCGTACCTATCACCCAGGTACCCCCACAGCAGGTTCGACAGGGCCGCACCCGTCATCTGCGCGGCAAGGTAGAAACCAACCGATGCCTGTCGTACTCCGATGTCCTCAAGCGCGTAGACGACGAAGAACGGTGCGGACATGATGAGGATCGCGGTCAATCCCCTGGCCGTGATGAGCCAGCGGAAGTTCGGGTTGATGACGGTGAGGTGTGCAGCTCGCTTCAGTGTGTCTGAGAACGTTGTCACCTGCCGCTTGTGGGTTGAAGGTGGTTCCTTGACGATCGCGATACCTATGAACGCGATCATCAGAAAGACGGCCGCGAATGTGAAGATCAGGGCGTAGTTGTAGGGGTAGGGGATGCGGTCCGGATCCGACAGGATCCATGCGACAACCCATCCTGCTCCGATTGCCAGGGTGTAGCCGATGAGCTGTTTCCACCCGATGAACCGGCCCCGACGTTCGGTGGGAATCGCCTTGGCGAACACGTCGGCGTACACCACTGCGCCCACACCGCCAGCCATCGAGAACGCGGCGAAGAGTCCTACGAGGAGGAACAGGACGAGTTCGGGATGGTCGATAGCGAAGAGGGCAGTCACCGCCGCGATCAGCGCCCACGACACCCATCTCATCGTGATGATCCACATGAGGATCGGCTTCTCGTATCGTCGCGCCTCCACGAGGTGAGCGGTGAACATCTGGGGGACGACCTCGCCGAGGCGTTGCGCGACAACGAGTACGCCGATGATGACCGTCGACCCTGTCAGCGTTGCGATGAACGAAGGCAGCACCGTGTTGATGTTCGAGAATGCTTCAGACAGCTGGAAGAACACACCGTGGATCATTCCACCGGTGAAGTTCCTCCGATAGTCATCGGGCCGTGCCGCGGCCTTGCGTTGCTCGGTGTCCATCCAATGAGGGTATCGAACCCGCGCCGCAGGTCGTGATCGGAGCGGGTGTCCGTTCTCGTTTCTCCGTAGGGAACCGGTGGGCTGTACCTTGTCGTACAGCGAGATCGAGGTGTGATGACCGAAGCAAGTACAGCGTCCGAGCGAGAAGTCCTGACCTGGGAGACCTATGGCGTTGCGATACGTGATCTTGCGAGCCAGGTTGCAGACGACGGGTTCCGGCCTGACGTGATCCTGGGGATTGCTCGTGGCGGACTTATTCCCACAGGTTCGCTCGGGTACGCCTTGTCCGTCAAGAACACGTACGTGATCAACGTCGAGTACTACACAGACATCGACGAACGTCTCGAGGTTCCTGTGATCCTTCCCCCGTATCTGGAGTTGGTCGACCTTGAGCATGCGAACATCCTCATCGTCGACGACGTTGCCGATACCGGGCACACACTCGCCAAGGTGTACGAGTTCGTGTCAGGGTCTGTCGCCAGCGCCAGGACTGCAGTGCTGTACGAGAAGCCGCGGTCCGAGATCAAGTGTGAATACGTGTGGAAACGGACAGATCTGTGGATCAACTTCCCGTGGTCATCTGAGCCGCCTGTCATCGAACCACAAGGCCTTTCTGACTGACCTTGACCAACCGGGACTCCGGTGAGCGACGTATCATATGAGGAGTCCCACCAAGAGAGGAACCATGCACGACTTGTCCATGCACGGAATCGAGCCCGAATCCGAGGTCTACTGGGATCTCACGACACCTGTCCTGATCGAGCACACACTCGGACGTGGCGAGGGAATCCTTGCCCACAAGGGCCCGATCGTTGTCGACACCGTTCCCTACACCGGACGGAGCCCCAAGGACAAGTTCATCGTCAGGGAAGCGAACACGGAGGACGAGATCTGGTGGGGCGATGTCAACCATCCCATCGAGAACGACGTGTACGAAGCCCTGTATGACCGTGTGACTGACTACCTCTCAGAGCGTGACCTCTACATCCAGGATGTGTACGCCGCAGCAGACCCTGCCCACCAGTTGGCCGTTCGCGTTATCACCGAAAGCCCATGGCACGCTCATTTCTGTCGGAACATGTTCCGCTTGCCCCGAACGTATGAACACGATGACGAGATCGACCCGTTCATGCCAGACTTCACGATCGTCCACGCTCCGGGATTCAAGGCGATCCCCGAACGGGACGGCACGCGCAGCGAAGTGTTCATCATCATCAGCTTCGAGCACAAGGTCCTTCTTATCGGCGGTACCAGCTACCTCGGTGAGATGAAGAAGTCCGTGTTCTCTGTGATGAACTACCTACTTCCGAAGTCTGGCGCCCTGTCGATGCACGCATCCGCCAATGTTGGTGAGGCGGGAGACTCCGCAGTGATCTTCGGCCTATCTGGCACAGGGAAGACCACACTTGCCACGGACCCGACCCGCGACATGATCGGCGACGACGAGATCGGATGGGGTGAGGCCGGTATCTTCAACATCGAAGGTGGCTCCTATGCCAAGGTGATCTCGTTGAGCACGGAGGATGAGCCTCTCATCTACGAGGCTGCGAACCAGTTCGAGACCATCCTCGAGAACGTCGTTGTGAATCCTGATTCGCGGCTCGTGGAGTGGGATGATGGGACCAAGACGGAGAACACCCGTTGTTCGTATCCGTTGCCCCATCTCCCGAACGTTGTGATGAGCGGCGTTGCACCGCATCCAAAGAACATCGTGTTCCTCTCGGCTGATGCTTTCGGGGTACTTCCTCCGATCTCGCGCCTGACCAAGGAACAGGCGATGTACTACTTCATGTCCGGCTACACCGCAAAGCTCGCCGGTACCGAGCGCGGAGTGACAGAGCCTGCAGCGACGTTCTCTCCATGCTTCGGTGCACCGTTTCTCCCGCTGCCACCGTCGTACTACGCGGACGTGCTCGAAGAGAAGATCGACGAGTTCGACCCTGGACTGTGGATGATCAATACCGGTTGGACTGCTGGCCCGTATGGCCACGGCTACCGGATCCGTATTCCGCACACTCGGGCGATGCTCAACGCTGCTCTTGCGGGAGATCTGGACGACGTCGAGTTCGTCGAGGATCCGGTCTTCGGACTCTCGGTGCCGACAGCGATCGAGGGCGTTCCCAGTGAGATACTGATGCCCCGTGGCACCTGGGACAACACAGAGGCGTATGACGCACAAGCCAAGCGGCTCGCAGGTATGTTCGAAGAGAACTTCAAGCAGTACTCAGATGGTGTAAGCCAGTCAGTGATCGATTCAGGACCCAAGGGCTAGCGTCGACACGATCAGGTGAACGGGGTCCGTGAGGGCCCCGTTCACGCGTCGGTATCGAGGAGTTCGAGGATCTCGGGCAGTTTCTCGAGCGCTGTGGTTCGTCCCCTTTCATACATCTCGGGAATGTTGTCGAAATCGAACGACGAGAACTCCCTGACGTCAGGGACGATGTCGATGCTCGCGACGCGGACACCTGTCGACTTGCTCTTCACCTCCATGTAGGCAAGGAGGACCTCGGCGGCATTTCGCGGTTTGCGCTCGTGGGGGTGTGATCCGATGTCGATTCCGATGACGGTGTGTGCCCCGAATTCGTATGGCACAGTAACCGGGTAGTTGTCGATGGCGCCGCCGTCGATGAGTAGAGCATCCCCGTACTCCACTGGTACGAAGAGACCGGGAATAGCTGTGCTGGCGGCAACAGCTGTGCACACCTCACCTTCGGTGAGGAGCACCCTCGCACCTGTGAGAACGTCACAGGCAATGACAATGAGCTTCTTTTCGAGCAGATCGAACCGCTCTGTACCGAGGGCGTCGTGCAATCGGTCGCGAAACGGATTTGTTGAGAAGAACCCGAGCTGCTTGGTACCGACGAACCGTGTCGTCTTTGGCCAACTCAGCTGTTTCATGAAGCTGAGCATCTCATCTGGTGATAACCCTGCCGCATAGAGTGCCCCAACAGCCGCACCCGCGCTGGTCCCTGCGACGATCTCGATGGGAATGTCGTTCTCCTCGAGTACGGCGATCGCCCCTATCTGGGCGGCACCGCGCACGGCACCGCCGCTCAGTGCCAGTCCTATCGTCCTGTTTGCCATCGAGGTCTCATTCCTGATCAGAGGCCATGAGATATGTATCGACCGATGCGGCGCACTGCCTGCCCTCGCGAATCGCCCATACAACGAGAGATTGGCCTCTGCGGGTGTCCCCTGCAGCGAAGACACCCTGGACACTTGTTTCGTAGTCGTCGGTGTTGGCTGAAACGTTGCCGCGTTCGTCGAGGTCCACCCCGAGCTGGGCGAGCAGCCCATCGTGTACAGGGCTTGTGAAACCTGTGGCCAGCAGGACCAGGTCGGCCGGTAGCTCGAACTCTGTCCCTGCAAGTTCTTCCATCTCCCACCGTCCATCGACCTGCGTCCAGGCCACGCCAATGCCGTGGAGTGCGGCGATGTGGCTATCGGATCCCTTGAACGACGTCGTTGCGACGGACCACAGCCGTTCACAGCCCTCCTCATGTGAGGTCGAGGTGCGGAGCTTCGTCGGCCAGTCCGGCCACGTCGTCAACGTGTCCGCCTGATCTGGAGGTTTGGGTAGCAGTTCGAGCTGAGTCACGGATGCTGCACCTTGTCGGTTGGCGGTTCCGACGCAGTCTGCGCCGGTGTCGCCCCCGCCGATCACGATGACATGCTTGCCCTCAGCGGTTATCGGTTGCACATCGGCGAACGCTTCGTCACCGATCCTGCGGTTCTGTTGCGTGAGGAACTCCATGGCGAAGTGGACACCATAGAGATCCCTGCCTGGGACAGGAAGGTCACGGGGGATCTCGCACCCTGTGGCCAGCACAACGGCATCGTACTTGTCTGCGAGCCTCTCGATGGGTACTCCCACGCCAACGTGGCTGTTCACCCGGAACTCGACGCCTTCGGCCTGCATCTGGGCCATCCGTCTATCGATGACTGACTTCTCGAGTTTGAAATCGGGGATTCCGTAGCGCAGTAAACCACCGATCTTGGCGTTTTTCTCGAACACCTCGACCCGATGCCCAGCCCTGGCGAGCTGCTGTGCGGCAGCGAGGCCGGCCGGCCCTGAGCCGACGATCGCCACTCGCTTGTCCGTGTGTCTGCGGGCGATCTCGGGCTCGATCCAGCGGTTCTGCCATGCCTTTTCGATGATGGAGTACTCGATCGTCTTGATGGTGACGGGAGAGCCAAGCAGGTTGAGTGTGCACGCTTCCTCACAGGGAGCAGGACAGATGCGTCCCGTGAACTCTGGGAAGTTGTTCGTTTCGTGCAATGCCTCGATGGCATCCTGCCACCGATCGTGATACACAAGGTCGTTCCAATCCGGGATGACGTTGTCCACAGGGCAGCCCGAATGGCAGTACGGGATGCCACAGTCGATACACCGCGAACCCTGTTGCGACGCTGACTCGTCCGTGAGCGGAATCGAAACCTCGCGATAGTCCTTCGTGCGCTCGTCAACCGGCCGGTAACCTCTGTCGTGGCGTGGCGTCACCTGGAACCCTGTCGGGGAACCCATCACGAACCCCCTGTCTGGAGTGCCCGGCGATACTCGACAGGGACGATCTTGTAGAACCGGGGAAGATACTCGTCGAGGTTGTCTCGGATCTCCGCTGCCCGTGAACTGTTGGTGAGTCGTGCATGACGCTGTATCAGTGTCGTGAGGCGCCACACATCGTGATGCAGAGGATTGGCGAGCAACTCCGACGGCGTCGGGTTGTCTGATACGCCTGGCGGTGGACCGTCGTCGGGACCGATACGCTCGATTTCAACCATCTCGTGGTTGACCCTGTCCTCGAAATCCTCCGCGTCGTCGATGACATACGCGATTCCACCACTCATGCCGGCACCGAAGTTCCTACCGGCCTTTCCTATGATGACCACGCACCCGCCTGTCATGTACTCGCATCCATGGTCACCGACTCGTTCGACCACGGCGATCGCGCCGGAGTTCCTCACCGCGAATCGTTCCCCTGCGCCGCCGTTGAAGTAGCAATCTCCTGAGATGGCCCCGTACAGGACCGTATTGCCGATGATCACGTTCTCTCTGGGAACCGTCGGGCCATCGGGTTCCGCCTCGATGACGATCCGGCCACCGGACAACCCCTTGCCGACATAGTCGTTTGCGTCGCCCTGGAGATGCAGCGTGACACCATGGGCCAGCCAGGCTCCGAAACTCTGGCCCGCGGTCCCCTCCAGGTTGATGGTGATCGTCCCCTGCGGGAGGCCAACGTGGCCGTACCTGCGTGCGACCTCCCCGGAGAGCATCGCCCCAACGGCGAGGTTCGTGTTACTGACCGAAGCATCGATGATCACAGGTTCACCGGATTCGAGAGCGGGCGCCGCCTTGTCGATGAGCAGGTTGTCGAGTGCACGATGAAGCGAATGCGGTTGACGCTCCGTGTTGCTGATCGCGATGCCTGGTCGCGGGTTCGGTTTGAACAACACCTTTGAGAAATCGAGGCCCTGGGCCTTCCACTGCTCGATCGCCTCACGCACCTCAAGACGGTCGCTCTGCCCGATCATCTCTGCATATGTCCTGAATCCCAGTTGCGCCATGATCTGGCGGGTCTGTTCAGCGATGAACATGAAGAAGTTGACGACGTGTTCCGGCTGACCGGGGAAGAGTTTGCGGAGTTCCGGATCCTGGGTTGCAACGCCGACGGGGCATGTGTTGAGATGACACTTTCGCGTCATGATGCATCCCTCGGAGATGAGTGCCCCGGTGCCGAAACCAACCTCGTCCGCACCGAGGAGGGCGGCGATGACCACGTCTCGACCTGTGCGTATTCCCCCGTCCGTCTGGACGGCGATCCTCCCACGCAGGCCGTTCGCCACGAGGGTCTGATGGGTCTCGGCGAGACCGATCTCCCAGTGTGACCCCGCCTGCATCACTGAGGTCAATGGGCTTGCGCCTGTTCCCCCGTCGTTGCCCGAGATGAGAACATGATCAGCGTGCGCCTTGGCGACGCCTGCGGCGATCGTGCCGACACCGATCTCAGAGACCAGCTTGACACTGATGCGAGCCTGCGGATTGACGTTCTTGAGATCGAGTATCAGCTGCTTGAGGTCCTCGATCGAGTAGATATCGTGATGCGGCGGGGGAGAGATCAGCCCCACGCCTGGCGTGGAGTGGCGGACCTCAGCGATCCACTCGTTCACCTTGTGTCCAGGGAGTTGCCCACCTTCACCTGGTTTCGCTCCCTGAGCCATCTTTATCTGGATGTCATCCGCGTTGACCAGGTATTCAGTGGTCACCCCGAAGCGTCCGGATGCGACCTGCTTGACGGCGGAACGCATCGAGTCACCATTGGGCAGCGGCGTGAATCGTGACGGCTCCTCACCACCCTCACCTGTATTTGATTTCGCCCCGATGCGGTTCATCGCGATAGCGAGATTCGTGTGGGCCTCCCACGAGATCGATCCGAACGACATCGCTCCGGTTGCGAACCGTTTGACGATCTCAGACGCTGGTTCCACTTCGTCGAGGGGGATGGGTTCGTCGAGGAAGTCGAGATCGAACAGGCCTCTGAGATTCTTGAGTTCGCGGCTCTGGTCATCGACGATGGATGTGTATTTCTCGAACAGTTCGAAGTCTCCGGTACGGACCGCGTGCTGGAGCGTTGCGACGGTCTCGGGGGTCCATACGTGCTTTTCGCCTTTGATACGGAACGCATAGTCCCCACCGACGTCGAGGCCGATCCTGGTCGGTTCGTCAACACCGAACGCTGAGGTGTGGCGACGGAGCGTCTCTGTCGCCACCTCGGTGAGTCCGATTCCGCTGATCGCAGAAGGGGTTCCGGTGAAGTAGCGGTCGATGAAGCCGTCGTTGAGTCCAACGGCATCGAAGATCTGTGCGCCGCAGTATGACTGGAACGTTGAGATCCCCATCTTGGACATCACCTTGAGCATTCCTGTTGTAATCGCCTCGATGTAGCGCTCCTCTGCCTGGGCGATCGACACTTCGCCAGGGAGTTCCGCTGCGAGCGCGTGGATGCTGTCGATGGCGAGATACGGGTTGATCGCCTCGGCACCGTATCCGCCGAGCAGACAGAAGTCGTGCACCTGGCGTGCCTCACCTGTCTCGACGACAAGGCCAACCTCGGTCCGTAGCCCTGCCCTGATGAGATGGTGATGGACCGACGATGTTGCGAGGAGCGCTGGTATGGCGATCTTGTCCTCTTCGAGGCATCTATCGGACAGGATGATGATGTTGTGACCGTCGCGTACGGTTTCGATCGCACGTTCACAGAGACGATCGAGCGCCTCCCTCATCCCTTCCGCACCTTCCGATGCGGGGTAGCAGATACCGAGTTTGCGGGTCTTGAACGCATCATCGACGTGGTTCTCGATACGGCGAATCCGTTCGAGGTCGACATTGGAAAGGATCGGATGTGGGACTTCGAGACGTTTGTGGGTCCCACCCGTGTCGAGGTCGAGCAGGTTCGGTCGAGGTCCGATCAGGGACACCATCGACATCACTGTCTTCTCCCTGATCGGATCGATGGGTGGATTGGTGACCTGGGCGAAGCGCTCCTTGAAGTAGTCGTAGAGCATCTTGGGGCGGTCCGAAAGCACCGCTGGGGGTGTGTCTCTGCCCATTGAGCCGATCGGGTCCTTGCCCGTCTCTGCCATCGGTTTCAGGAAGAACTCGATGTCCTCTCTTGTGTAGCCGAATGCCCGCTGAGTCGTGGCAAGGGTCCGGGCATCGGGACCCATCGATGCCACCTCCGTGGGGAGGTCTGCGAGATGGATCTGGGTCTCATCGAGCCAGTGCTGGTACGGTTTGGCGCCGGACAACGAATCCTTGAGTTCCTCGTCGTCGATGATGCGGCCCTGCTCGAGGTCGATCAGCAGCATCTTGCCTGGCTGGAGTCGCCACTTCTTAACGATCTTGTGTTCGGGGATGTCGAGAACGCCCATCTCGGATGCCAACACGACCAGGTCGTCGTCGGTGACGAAATACCTCGCAGGGCGCAGACCATTGCGGTCCAGCGTCGCACCTATCTGTTTTCCGTCAGTGAAGGCCACAGCCGATGGGCCGTCCCATGGTTCCATGACAGCTGCGTGATACTCGTAGAACGCCTTGCGGCCGCTGTCCATCAGAGGGTTGTCCGCCCACGCTTCGGGGATCATCAGCATCATGGCATGGCCAAGCGAATAGCCCCCGGCGAGAAGTAACTCGAGGGCGTTGTCGAAGGTGGCAGAATCCGACGCACCATCGCCGATCAGCGGCCACAGCTTCTCGAGGTCGTCTCCGAGTAACTCGGATGACATGTTCTGGCGTCTCGCCATCATCCAATTGATGTTGCCCTGGACAGTGTTGATCTCACCGTTGTGGCAGAGGTAACGGAACGGTTGGGCCAGGCGCCATGACGGCGATGTATTCGTGGAGAATCTCTGGTGGATCAACGCAAGTGCTGACTCGACTCGCTCGTCTGCAAGGTCCCTGTAGTACACGGCGAGGTTCGCTGCGAGCATCATGCCCTTGTACGTGATCGTGCGAGCCGACATCGAGGTGATGTAGAACCGGCCTCGCTGCATGAGTTCCGGGTCTCGCCGCGATAGCTGGATATGAGATTGCTTACGGATCACGAACAGTTTGCGATCGAAATCGTCAGCGGTCCTGATCGAGTCTGACCGTCCGACGAAGAGTTGGCGGATCACAGGTTCGATCGGTTTGACACTTTCGCCGAGGCATGAGGAGTCGACGGGAACGTCTCGCCAACCAAGAACGTGTTGGCCCTCTCTCATCACGGTCTCTTCAATGGCGTGTTCACAGGCGATCCTGTCTGCAGGATCCTGCGGCAGGAAGATGAGACCAACGCCGTACGCGCCAGGCTCAGGGAGTTCGATACCTCTGGAGGCCATCTCCTCACGGAAGAACCGATCAGGAATCTGGAGCAGCATACCTGCACCGTCGCCCGCGAGGGGGTCAGCCCCTACGGCACCTCGATGCGTGAGATTCGCCAGAACGGTGAGACCTTGTTCGACGATCTGACGGCTCTTGCGTCCCTTGATATCTGCAACGAACCCGATCCCACATGAATCATGGTCGAGACCGGTGTGATAGAGGCCCCCCGTAGGGTTCCTTTCGAGGTCTTCTTTTTGCATGTTCCCTCACATCCCAGACATCAGCCGATGGCTCGCAATGAGCACCTGTGCCCGCCGACTGTGCGAGGGCAGAACACTAACCACCCTGGCGATGTGCGAATCCAAAGCACTGGCGTCGGGGTGCGCCAGCCAGGAAACCGTCGGCACGTGGTGCCGAGCATGAGACAATGGGGTTGTGGATAACGCTGAAGTGTGGTTGATCGCCGCACTCGTGGGACTCATCGTGGCGGCCGCGGTCCTTGGCGCAGCCGAGGCCGCACTTCTTCGTGTTCCTCGTGTGCGGGTCGAGGTCGACGCAGACAATGGTCGTAAGCGGGCCCGGACGCTCCTGCGGGTCATCGACGACCTTCCGCGGGCGCTCAACACGGTCCTTCTGGTGGTGTTGCTTGTCCAGATCTCGGCAGCGGCGATAGCTGGCTTGCTCGCTGAGCGCCTATTCGGATCCCTCGGCGTGACCATCGCGTCGATCATCTTGACGATCGTCCTGTTCATATACACCGAGGCACTCCCGAAGACGTTCGCTGTGACGCATCCGGTACAGGTTGGGTACACAACGGCGCCACTTCTTGCACTGCTCACATTTGTCCTTCGCCCGATCGTCGCCGTCCTCATGTGGTTCGCCAATATCCAGGCCCCTGGAACTGCCGTTGCGTCACCTGCAGCTCCAACTGAGCAAGAGCTCCTTCAGCTCGCCATCGCTGCAGCAGACACAGGAACCATCGATGACACCGATCGTATGCTGATCGATCGTGTCTTTGATCTTGGAGATCGCCACGTTGACGAGATCTATGTTCACCGACTCGATATCGTCGCCGTTCCCGCCACGACGACGGTGGGTCAGGCACTTGACACGGCCATATCCAGTGGTCACAGACGTATTCCGATATACGCCGAAGACCTCGATGACATCGTTGGAGTTGTTGCCATCCGAGATCTCGCCGCGGTGGTGGTCGATCAACCCGAGCGGTTGGCTCTCGACCTGGCGGAGCCCCCTCTGATCGTGCCTGAATCCAAAGCTGTTGTGGATCTGCTCGGCGAGATGCAGCGAGCACAAGTCCACTTCGTCGTTGTCGTCGATGAGTTCGGTGGGACTGCAGGGATCGTAACTATCGAGGATGTCGTAACCAGGCTGGTCGGTCGCATATCCGATGACGATGAGGTGCCGGTTGAGGGGTTCCAGAAGATCAGCGATCGGATGTGGACGATCCCTGGATCAGCGTATGTTGCAGACGTGGAACTTGCTCTCGATGTTGAGCTGCCTCAGGGCGACTGGAACACGGTCGCAGGACTTCTGATCGGTCTTCTCGACCGTCTCCCCTCCGTTGGTGATGCCGTTGACCTCGATGGGCTCACTCTGGCGGTCCTCGCTATGGAGGGTCACCGCATCACAAGGATCAGAGCATCCATCGGCTGAGTAGATGGGCCCTCGAGAGCACAGAGCACAGAGCACAGAGCACAGAGCACAGAGCACAGAGCACAGAAGACAGAGCACAGAGCGGGCTTCGCCATCTCCCCAACAGTTGGTCGCTGTTGCGACAGTTGGCATTTCCAGTGCATGGTGCCATCGTTGTTGAGATATGAACTCACGGAATACCAGCGGTGGCATCGTGGCAATCGGCCTTGCCCTGGTTGTCGTTCTTGGTGTTGCAGGTGTGATGCTGGCCCGTTCGGCTGATACCGGCTCCTTGCCGACCGGCCTGGACGCAGCCGAGATCAGTCCGCTGGTTGACATAGCCGCCGTATATGACCCTGTCGACGCTGGCGATCCGCTCCCTGAGGGATACCGTCAGCTTCTTGGGAGAGATCAGATCGAACCGGTGTACGACCCTCAGTACACATCACAAGACCAGGTCGACTGGCCAGCCGATATGCTGATCTTGGGTGTCGAGGGTTCCGACACAGCAAAGGCGTACCCGATAACACATCTCAACCAGCACGAGATGGTTCTCGACGACCTCGACGGATTACCGATCCTCGTCAGTTGGTGACCACTCTGCGGTACGGCGATGGTCCATCGCCGAGAATTGGACGGAGAGCCGATCCTGCTCGGGAATCAGGGTGCCCTGTGGGGAAACGCAATGACATGGTGGGACCATGGCACAGGTTCGATCTGGAGCCAGCCGCTGGGCGAGGCAATAGCGGGACCGCTCAAGGGCCGAACGCTCGATCTTGTGCCATCGACGCTCACGACCTGGGACGCATGGTCGACGGCTCACCCTGACACGCTGGCCCTCGATGTCCACGCGTGGCGAACCGCCTTCCGTCTCGAAGACATGGCGGTCGTTATCGACTTCGATACAGAGACTGCTGCATATTCGATACCCGGTCTTCGTGAGGTTGGTGTGGTGAACGATGTGGTTGCTGCCATTGAGGTTGCTGTGGTCATCGACGCGAACGATCCTGCACGGTGGTCGGTATTCAGCAGACGCGTCGGGGACGATGTGCTCGAGTTCGAACTCACCTCCGAGGGATTGCTCGACCCTGTGTCTGGAACCGTGTTCGATCCGTTCCTTGGCACCGGACGTTCAGGGCCGCTCGCCGACCTGGATCTCGACCGGCTTCCTGCCTTCACGGTGTTCCGCGAGGACTACGCAACGTTCTTTCCCAAAGGAAGAATATGGCCTTGAGGTGTCCGCTCTCCGCTGTCCGCGATCCGCTCTCCGCCAGAAAGGGAAGTTGGTTGTACGGGCTGATCGTGGGCGATTCTTTGCGGAATGCGGAATGCGGAATGCTCAGCTGTGTAGTTCCTCGATGTCGGTTTCCGTAACCTCGCCCGGGAGCTTTCCCATGATGATCATCGCGAGGACATCGTCCTTGGTCACATCGGTCTTGTTGACCGTTCCAACGAGGGCACCTGTGTGCATCACGTTGATCCGGTCTGCAAGGTCGAACACGTCGTGGATATCGTGGCTGATCAGGAAGATGCCGATGCCCTCGGACTTCAAACGTTCGATCAGTTCACCGACCTGCGCTGTTTCTTGTGGGCCAAGAGCCGCAGTGGGCTCATCCATGATGATGATTCGAGCATTGAAGTAGACGGACTTCGCTATGGCTATCGATTGGCGCTGGCCACCAGACAGCGATGACACAGGCATGTTGAAGTTCTGAAATCTCGGGTTCAGCCGTGCCATCACCTTGCGTGTAGCGTCCTCCATTGCTGACTCATCAAGGGTGTGCCACCTGGTCATGATCTCTCTACCGAGGAACATGTTCGCCGCTGCATCCTGGTTCTCTGCGAGGGCGAGTGTCTGATAGATGGTCTCAACCCCCAGTTCCTTGGCATCGCGAGGGTTGTCGATCGATACGGCTTCCCCGTCGATCAGTATCGTGCCTGAATCTGCAGGGCGGGCTCCAGAGAGCGCCCTGATGAATGTCGTCTTCCCTGCTCCGTTTCCACCGACGATGGCAACGACCTCTCCGGCGTGCAGGTCCATGGACACGTCATCTACGGCATGGACGCCACCGAAGGCGACACGGATGTTCTTCATCTCGACAAGAGGTCTCGTCTGTGTTGCGGTGTCGGTCATGTCGAGACCCTCCGTCTGTAGTAGCTGTCGAGGGCGACAGCAACGACCAGGACGATGCCGACGATGATGTCCTGGAGGGGAGCGTCAACGCCCATGAGCACCATGCCAGAGATGAGAGACTGCATGACAAGTGCACCGAGCACGGCGCCGGGGATGGTGCCGACCCCACCACTGAGGGAAGTCCCACCTATCACGGCAGCTGCGATCACGAAGAGCTCGGTCAGTTGTCCCATACCGCTGGTTGCGGCATTGAGTCTGGCGATCTGAACGGACGCAGCGATCGCGACGAGGATGCCCATCACCATGAAGGTCTTGACGATGGTCCACTTGGTTCGGATACCCGCAAGCTCTGCTGCTTCGGGGTTACCGCCTATCGCGTATACATAACGACCGAACCGGGTGCGCCCAGCAATGAAGTACATCACCAGCGCAACCACGATGGTGATCAGGACAGGTGTGGCGAGGCCAAGTGGGATCGTCAGTCCGCCAGGGGGCCACACGATGTTGTTCTCCTCGGCATACCTTTTGGCGAGTATCTCTGGCATCGGGTATGAGTTGATCACCGCAGTGGCTCCCATCACGGTGAGTACCCCGACGCTTGCGATGAGGACCTCGGCCCACATGGGGCGTGGCTCGAACCCGAACTTCTTGCGCTGCCTGCGCTTGTTCCACATCATCCCGACGATCGCGATGGAGCCAACTATCCCGATGATCCAGGTCCACGTCCCGCCGATGGTTCCCCTCGCACCTCCACCGAAGAGCTGGAATGTTGCGTCCATCGGAGCGATTGTTCGTCCGCTTGCCATCCACCATGCAATTCCACGCCACACAAGCAGGCCACCGAGCGTGACGATGAATGAAGGCACACCCACGTACGCCACTATGGCTCCCTGGAATGCACCGAAGAGAGCGCCCATCGCAATTCCTGCGACGAGTGCGAGGATCCAGATCAGTGGACTCCCGATCCCGAAGATGTCAGGGAGAATCTCGGTTTGAAGAATCGCCATTCCCATGCCTATAGCGGCAAGCATCGATCCCACGGAGAGGTCGATGTTCCTGGTCACGATGATCAGGACCATCCCTGTTGCCATGATCGCAACGACGGATGTCTGTACCGAGAGGTTCCAGAGGTTGCGGGCCGTGAGGAAGGTTCCGCCGGAAAGGATGTTGAAACCGATCCAGATCACGATGAGTGCGAGAATCATGCCAAGAAGGCGGGTATCGATCTCCGCCGAGCGCATCAACGAACGAATCGAGAAGCTCTTGCTGTCCTCGTCGGTCGGGGAATCGTGGTCTTCGGTGGCTGGTGCACCTGTGCTGGTTTCGTCGCTCATGCTGGCGTAAGCGTATTACCAAAGCGGGAGCAAGGCGAGAAAGCGTATCGATGACAGGGAATCGCCTTCCGCCTTCCGCTATCCGCCAGCAGTCATTCCGGAAAGCGGAGAGCGGAAAGCGGAAAGCGGAGAGCGGACAAAAGAAAGGCCCCCGCAGCCGGAGCTGCAGAGGCCTTTCTACTTGCTTCTAGCTTCAGGTCACGCCCTTACGGACAGACAGAAACGCTTCCAGCTTCGACATCCTTGCAGAGGTCGTCTGCTGTGATCCAGCCAGCGGTCACGACCAGGTCAAGGTTGTCCTGGGTGATGGGCTGTGGCGACAGGAGAATCGTGTTCATCGAGTTCCCACCAGGGGTCTCGAACACGATCATCGCTGGGACATCAGCCATGGCCGTACCGGCTGCGAGCAGTGCAGCAACCTCACCGGCTGCCGTGCCGAGGACGCGAGCGTCCTTCCACACGTCAACTGTCTGGGTACCGAGTGCAACACGGTTCAGAGCAGCACCGTCGCCGTCCTGGCCTGAGACAGGAACACTGCCGTCAAGACCCTGGGCTGCGAGTGCGGCAACAACGCCACCGGCCATGCCGTCGTTGGAGGCCACGACTGCCTGGATGTCATTGTCGTTCTCCGTGAGGAACTGTTCCATATTGGTCTGTGCGACCTCAGGAGCCCAGTTGTCCGTGTAGGAGTCACCGACGATGGTGATGTCACCTGCATCGATGGCCGCCTGGAGGATCTCCTGCTGCCCACCACGAAGGAAGTCAGCGTTGGCATCGGCAGAGTTGCCCTTGATCATGACATAGTTACCCGTAGGTGCCTGCTCGAGAATGGCTCGTGCCTGCATGCGGCCGACCTCAACGTTGTCGAACGTGATGTAGAACGCGTTCTCGTCCTCGATGAGACGGTCGTATGCGATGACAGCGATTCCCTGGTCAACAGCGGACTGCACTGCAGGCTTGATCGCCACGCCGTCCTGGGCGAGGATGATCAGCGCTGTTGCGCCCTGTGAGATCAGGTTCTCAACGTCTGCTACCTGCTGCTCTGCCGATGATCCAGCATCGGTGGAGATGTAGGTTGCGCCAGCTGCGTCAAGTGCTGCCTTGATGGCAGGCTCGTCCCACTGGGCCCAACGCTCTTCGTTGTAGTTGTTCCAGGAAACACCAACGATGAGTTCTTCGCCCGCCGCCATGGTGGTGTCGGTTCCTCCTGATGCTGCCTGTGTTGTCGTGGCGGAATCGTCTGAGCTGCTGCATGCAGCAACGATCAGAGCGAAGGCCGCCAGGAGCATGAGAATCTTCATGCTTCGTTTCATAGTTCCTCCAAATGGACATGTTTAGCGCCGCAGGGGGTGCGGCGGTATGCGGGAGGATAAGGCAAATCGACGAATTGATACACCTTTTGTGTAGCACCATCGGGGTTACCCTCACACCCAACTCGGTGGTGATGCGAGTAGCAGCCGGTTGTTCATCGAGTGTCTCATCGATCAGGTGCCATCGAGCACCGTGATGAGCTGGCCAGCAGGAGGTTCAGGTGACTCAGGGAAGACGTTCGTTGCCCGTGGCGATTGCCGCTGTTGGCGTCGGCGTGGTTGTCCTTGTGGGAGTTCTCACCGTTTCCAATCTGAGGTCCGTCGACGAGACCTGTCCGCCGGTGGCCGACAACCCTCAATGGTCAGTGGCGAGGCACTGGAACGAAGCACTCCTTGATGCTGTGCGTCGTGATCTTCCTGCCCCAACGGTGCACGCACGAAATCTCTACCACACCTCATCAGCCATGTGGGACGCCTGGGCCGCGTACGATTCCGGAGCATTCGGTGTGTTCGTGAACGAGGATGCTGAGGCCAGGGACATCGATGCCGCTCGCGATGAAGCGATCAGCTATGCCGCCTACAGGGTTCTCGAGGCTCGCTACATCGATTCGATCGGCGCAAGCGAGACCATCCCGCAGTTCGATCAGCTCATGGCTGACCTCTGCTATCCGCTAGACATGTATGCCACCGATGGCGAGACACCTGCCGCTCTCGGAAACCGAATCGCAAAGACGATCCTTGAGGCTGGACACGGTGACGGCTCGAGGGAGGCTGAGGGATACGTGTCTGATGAGTATCAGCCGGTCAACGATGCCCTGACGGTTGATGCGTCTGGCACGGAGATGATCGATCCGAACCGGTGGCAGCCACTCCAGATCGAGGAGATGATCTCACAGAACGGGATCGCCGTCGAGAACGGCACCCAGGAGTTCATCGGCCCCTTCTGGGGGTTCGTCACGGGTTTTGCCCTCGAAGAGGCTCCGTCGTCTGGTGTACCGCTCGACCCTGGGCCCCCACCGTATCTCGGATCCGAAACCGACCAGGAGTTCAAGGACGCCGCGCTTCAGGTGATCGGCTACAGCAGCACGCTCGACCCGACAGATGCCACGATGATCGATATCTCTCCTCGGGCGATCGGAGCGAACCCGCTCGGGACACAGGACGGCACCGGGTACTCCATCAACCCGATCACAGGGGAACCGTACGATGCTGTCATGGTGAACGAGGGTGACTTCGGGAGGTCGATCGCGGAGTTCTGGGCTGACGGCCCGGACTCAGAAACACCCCCAGGCCACTGGAACACGCTTGCCAACGAGATCGGTGACTCTCTTGGAGAGGACTTTTTGATCGCTGGCGTGGGTGAGCCCGTGTCCCGCCTCGAGTGGGATGTGAAGACATATCTTGCACTGAACGGTGCGAACCATGATGCTGCCATCGCAGCCTGGGGGACCAAGGGGTTCTACGACTATGTTCGCCCGATCTCGATGATCAGATGGATGGGTGGCCTGGGACAGTCGAGTGATCCCGACGGTGAGTCCTATCACCGGGATGGTCTCCCGCTCGAACCGGGCCTCGTTGAGGTTGTGACCACCGAAACGACGAAGCCAGGAGAACGGCACGCTGCCCTTGCTGGCCACGAAGGCGAGATAGCGGTTCTGTCCTACGCAGGGAATCCAGAGGATCCCGAAACCGAGATCGGTGGTGTTGGCTGGATACTGGCTGTTGATTGGATACCGTATCAGGCGCCAACGTTCGTCACCCCGGCATTTGCAGGCTACGTGTCAGGGCACAGTGCGTTCTCAAGAGCATCAGCAGAAGTACTTACAGCCATGACGGGGAGCGAGTTCTTCCCTGGTGGGCTCGGAGAATGGTTGATCGCGCCGAACTCACTGGAATTCGAGGCAGGCACGGACAACGGGATCAGACTGCAGTGGGCGACGTATCGCGACGCCGCCGATCAGGCGGGGATCTCTCGCCTTTACGGTGGAATCCACGTCCCCGCCGACGATTTCCAGGGACGCATCATGGGTGCCGAGATCGGTGTTGCGGCATGGAACAAAGCACTCGGATACTACGGAGCAACCAGTGTCGAGGGGTAGGT
>Ga0190293_1000041_pt1 | contig 47564 bp, 38 predicted proteins | sample 48693001_MG_FD_161671 | JGI IMG/M metagenome (GOLD analysis project Ga0190293, IMG submission 161671) | Hydrothermal vent microbial mat bacterial communities from Southern Trench, Guaymas Basin, Mexico - 4869-30-0-1_MG | ecosystem: Environmental > Aquatic > Marine > Hydrothermal vents >...
ATTATTAATAGAACCTCGACATTGGAGAAAAAGCGAGTTTGCAAGGTATCCAGGTTTAGAAGGAAAATTCCTCGACCTTCTGCTTGATAAACTGGAAAAAGACAAAGTTAAAGTATTCCTTGTGATTATCCCGGATTTTATAGGAGTATACAGAACCAACTTTGAGCAGAAATTATTCTCTGAAGAGATAATATCTATTAGTAAAAAATATTCGAATATAATGATCCTGGATTATAATTCACCAGAAAAATTCGGCCTGTCAAACACTCGATTATTCAAAGACGGGAATTATGGAAATGGAGTCTCCCATCTTTCTTACTATGGAGCTGAAATATTAAATAAAATGATATGTGATGATATTAAAGAAGTGATCGAAAAGGATAAATCTTTGCTGTAAGACAGCAAAGCTTACAGATATCCGAAAATACTACCGATCTATCTGATATTCCGCCTGTCAATTCTCCTTATTATCACTAAACCATTTATAGAGAACGGGGATAAGTATCAATGTAAGAAATGTTGATGAGATAAGCCCGTTCACAACAACCACTGCCAGAGGACGTTGTACCTCCGCGCCGATCCCCTGAGAAAGGAGAAGAGGGATAAGTCCGAGAACGGTTGTTAATGCAGTCATAAGCACCGGCCTCAGCCTTACAATACCGCCACGTATAACTGCTTCATCCGGATCCATCCCTTCCCTGATCAATCTGTTAATATATGATACAAGAACTACTCCATTCTGAACTGCTATGCCGAACAATGCGATAAAACCGATCGATGCAGGGACAGATAGGTATTCCCTGAAAATTAAAAGCCCGAATATACCTCCTATCAGACCCAGAGGAATATTCAGAATAATTAACAGAGCATTTTTTAGCGATCCAAACGTCAGGTAAAGAAGAAAAAAGATCAGTATAATTGCTATCGGTACAATGATCTTAAGCTTCGCCATCGCCCTCTCCTGATTTTCAAACTGCCCACCGATTTCGACGTAATATCCCGGCGGGAACTCAATACTATCCCTGATGATACTTTTTATATCAGAGACCACTCCTCCAAGATCCCGACCCCGTATGTTAGCCTGGATGACCCACCTTCTCATATTTTTTTCTCTGTTGATCTGAATCGGGCCTGTTTTATTTTTCACCTCTGCCAGTTGCGAAAGCTTTAAAAGTTCCCCATTGCCCCCTTTGATGATAAGGTTCTTTATTGATTCCGGATCTTTTCTAAACTGCTCTTTATACCTTAAATTTATATCAAATCTTCTGGTATTCAAGTATACCTGGTCGATCGGCTCTCCACCGATCGCTATCTCCAATTTTTCCAGAAGTTCTGAGACATTCACTCCATATCTGGAACAAGCCGATCTGTCCACTATCACCTGAAGTTGAGGCTGCCCGAAACTTTGTTCAACAGAGAGATCAACAAGGCCTTCAACTTTATCTATTTTATTTTTAATTTCTGTCGCTTTCTCCTTAAGAACCTCCAACTCCTCCCCGAACACTTTAATTGCTAATTCTGTTTTTGTCCCCGATAAAAGCTCATCAAAAGCATTCTGGATCGGTTGTGAAAAATTAAGCTGGATTCCGGGGAATTTCGAGAGTTCCGCCTCCATAGATTCAATCAGTAAAGCTTTATCTTTGAACCCTGTCCATTCATTTCTGGGGAAAAGTTCAATATGGACCTCTGCATAATTGACCGGATGGGGATGAGATCCTGTTTCCGGCCTTCCGATCCTTGATATTGTCTGCTTTACCTCTTTATATTTTGTAAGCTGCTTCTCTACTTTCATGATCGTTTCCGTAGCCTTCTCAAGGGAAATAGAAGGAGCCATGGATACTCCGATCAGGATTGAACCCTCTTCAAGTGTAGGGATGAACTCTGTTCCCAGATGAGGGATGAGAAGAATACTGATCAAAAAACTGATCGAGATAAACGAAATAACGGTCTTTTTGAATTTCATGGCGATTAACAGAGTCGATTCATAAAGTGATCTTACAGCTTTAAAAAGAAAAAACTCCCGGCCTTTCCCCGGCTTAAGCAGATATGTGGAAAGTGCCGGTGCCATGATCAGTGCTGCTGCTATTGAGCCGATCAATGCAAAAGAAATTGTGAAAGCAAGTGGTGAGAACATTTTCCCCTCAACTCCCTGTAGAGTAAAAATAGGGAGGAAAACTATGATCACTATTGCTATCGAAAATACTATCGGCCTACCCACTCCTCTCGCTGCCTCCCCTATCAGTTTTATCCTGTTTTTATCTCTGTTTGCCGGATCTGATAATATCCTGAAGATATTTTCAACCATAACTATTGCCCCGTCCCCGAGCATCCCGATCCCGATCGCAATACCACCAAGAGACATAAGATTTGCAGATAAGCCTGTGAATCCCATAAAGATCACAGATATAAACGCGCAAAAAGGCAAAGCCAGTAAAACAATTAAAGCACTCCTAATATTTCCCAGAAATACCATTAAAACAACAAGAACAAGTATAACTCCTAGAAGGAGGGCATTCTTGACAGTTCCGGTCGCTTTTTTTATCAGTTCTGCCTGTTCATAGTAAGGAATAAGATTTACTCCTTTTGGAAGAACTTTTTGAACTTCAGGAATTTTTTTATATAACCTCTCAATTACTTCAGAAGTGTTCTCTCCGAATAATTGATAAACGATCCCTGATACAACTTCTTCTTCTCCATTTCTGGTAACAACACCTCTTCTGATCTCATTCCCATATTTTACTTCTGCAATTTCCGATATTTTTAAAGGAGTTCCATTAATAGTCTTTAAGTGAATATTTCCTATGTCTTCCAGACTCTGCACAAGCCCGATTCCGCGGACAAGATATTCTTCAGAATTTATCACCAGGAATTGAGCTCCGACATTCCGGTTATTCCCTTTTACAGCGGAAATCACATCCTCCAGATCCAGTTTGTATTTCAACAACGCATAAGGATCTAAATTGATCTGATATTGAAGTACATGTCCACCGATAGATAGTATATCTGTGACTCCGGGTACAGACTGCAGATGAAATTTTATCAACCAGTCATTAATCTCCCTTAAATAAGTATTCTTGTCTTTACCTCCTGTATCAACGTTGTCATCAATTGTCAGATAATAGATAAATATCTGCCCGAGTCCGGTTGATATCGGCCCCAAAGAAGGGGCTTCATCCATCTCCGGGAGAGAAGCCGTGACACTTTGCAGCCTTTCACTAACGATCTGCCTTGCGAAATAAATATCAACACTATCCTTGAAATAGACATAGATCACAGCCATTCCAAAAGCAGATGTTGACTTAACCAGAGTAACATCAGGCAGGCCGTTCATTGCTGATTCTATCGGAAAAGTTATCAGCCTCTCTATCTCTTCAGGTGCCATCCCATGTGCTTCGGCAAATACCGGAACCATAATCGGAGATATATCAGGAAATGCATCAACCGGTAATTCCTTATACTGAAATATCCCTCCAATAAAAACACCAACTATTAAAATTAATATGATCAGTCTGTGCTTTATAGAAATATCAATTAGCCTGTTAATCATTTTTACCTCTGATCAATGGCCGTGTCCGGCGTGGCCATCCATTGTGCTGGTGATAATCCTGGCCTTTATTTCAAAAGATCCTTTTCTGACATATTTGTCACCGGACTTAAGACCACTTATTATCTCTGTGAAAATCCCGTTCTTTCGCCCAGTGACAATATGAACTATATGAAACTCATTTTCCTCCTCAGGTACAAACAGGACAGGCTCATCATCTAAGAACTGGATCGCCTCTGAATAAATAACAGGAACTTCAGCAATAGATATCACCTTGATCTCACCCCTGACAAATCCTCCGGGGAGCCAATTTTTCTCCCCGTTTTTCAACAAAGCTCTGACTCTCATATTCCTTGTTTCCCTGTCTACTATCGGGATAATGGATATTACCTTGCAGGTTGTTGATCTTTCTCCGTCAATTGAGAACAATTTCACATCCATGCCTTTATTAAAATTTCTAATACTATCAGGGAAAACATTCAAATGTACCCAGAGGATTGACAGGTCAGCTATCTCAAGGATCACATGCCCATCTCCTGCAAATTCGCCCGGTGCAATATCCCTTTTGGTAACCATTCCTGAAAGTTCGGAAATTATATTGTAGTTTGTTAAACTTTCATTACTCTGGATCTTTGCAAGAATTTCACCTTTTTTGACTGAATCGCCTTCCCTTTTGTATATTCTTTTCACAATTCCCGGGAACCTGGGTATTACCCTGATATACCTCTCTTCATTGAAACATACCTCGCCGGGGAAAACCTCTTTTTTATCTATCTTCGCCAAAGCTACTTGTTCTATAGTTATCCCTGCAAGTTTTATTGCCTCTTTTGAGAGGGCAACATGCTCCTCTTCACCTTCATTTTCATCTTCATGATTACTGACAATACTCTGTTCTTTAGCCTCAATTTCTTCATTTGTTGAACAATTTATAATCACAAACACAAAAATTCCGATCAAAAGTATAATAATTGCATTATTTTTTATATTATTTCTCATTTTCACTCCTATTAATCGTTATACTCAGTATTCTACCGTTCAGCCTTTCAATTTCAGCCAATTCTATCCTCCGGTCACGGATACTTTGAATGTATTCTTCATTGATCTCATAAACAGAATCATAAACATCAATAACATCAAGATAATCAGATCTGCCCATAGCATAAGCTTCCGATATTATTTTAAATGTTTTCTCTGATTCAGGGATAATCTCATTTTTATAAATTTTAGTATTTCCCAACTCTGTTTTTAAAGTTCTGAATTTTGCTGTAAGTTCAGACCGTATTCTCAATACTTCAGCTTTCAACTCTGCAACAGCTTTATCTACAAGATACCCGGCAGTTGACACTCCGCCCTTATTTTTATCAAATAGAGGAACCGGTATGGATATACCTGCAGTAAAAGCAGTTAATCCGATCTCAGAATGGTGTTTGATCCCACCTGATATAGAGATATTCGGGATTTTTATTGCTTTCTCAAGCCTGAGCTCCTCTTCATGGTGTTGAATCTCTTTCTTCATAATAGCAAGATCAGGATTGAGATCTGATATTTTATTCATTTCTTCATTAATTGTGAATTGTTCCCACTCTGAGTTTTCCGTAACAACTGATTTGTACGAGAATGAATCTTCACCCCAAAGTGAGGCCAGATATACCCCGGTTGAATAAAACTCCGAAACTGCCGATTTCAGATCTGTCTTACATCTGAGCAAATATATTTTTATCCTGGATAATTCTAAAGGTGATGTCTTCCCTGCCCTTACTCTTTTATGTATTTGCAACTTAAAGTTCTCTATCTGACTTATCTGCTTTCTTTTTAAAGCAATTTTTTCCTGAAGAAAATAAAGTTCATAAAACTTCTTTTTTGCCTCCAGTAAAAGATCTGCACCCTTTTTATTTATCATAAGTTCTGAAATTGTTTTTTCCACTTTCGCTATCCTGACTGAGAGGGATCTCTTGTTTCCGGTTGGGATCTCCTGGCTTAACAATGCTGTATACTCAGATCGTCCGAATCCGCTGAGTTCCCCGCTCCCTGCAAAATTTTCAAGTTCAAATTCAAATTCCGGATTAGCTAATCTTGATAATTGATAAATTTCCCCATCCTTTGATTTGACCTTATATCTCATTGCAGCAAGATCCGGATTACCTCCAAGTACTTTTACTAAAACTGCATTTAAGGTTAAATTATTATTAATATTCGGATGGAGAGAAAACGGTATTAGCAGGATCACTAATACAATTGAAGTAACACTAAAAACCTTATAAAATTTCTCAGACATATTATCCTCCTAATTTAATTTTGAATAGTTTTTTCCCCGGAATGAGGGGAAAATATCAGATCAGGAGGACTACTTTTGCAAAAGTTTTAAACACATGAAGATCCAAAAATTTATCTGAGAATCTCCCGGACACAGAGATAAAACTAACCCAGTTTATTCCCGAATTAAAGTAAGCGACGGGATTGATCTTCTCTTTTAAAGAAATTCTTGAAATTAGAATTGTTATATTCTTGATCTGAATAGGAATATCAATGCAGGTATGACAATCTTCCACTTCATGGATTGAACACGATTGTTCTTCATTGGATACTTTTCCACCATGAACTGAGTCGTGATATTCACCGGTAACAATATTTGTATTCCCATTCTCATGACGGCAAAGAACCAGATCAGAATATGAGTTCATACCTGTAACAAGAACAAATATTATTGCTATTATTCTGATCAATCTCTTGTTTTTCATGATTTGATTAATTTATATACCACAGAAAAGGTAAAATGTTAATCATTTTTTGTGAACAAAGCCCCGATAAAAGCAAAAACGGAGGATACAGCCCAATAATAAATTATAGTAAATATTAAAGAGATCGTTATGTTCCCTGTGCCAAACCCTGCTATACTATTAATTGTAAGCCAGGTTTTATAATTAAAACTCAAGAAGGCGAACTGAACAAAAATTCCGGTTATCACATATATAAAACCAAAAACTAATGCATTACGAAATCTATTCCCGCCTGATGATCGTTGAATTATTAATCCGGCTAGCATCAATCCAACGGGGATGCACACTCCTGCTAAAACAAACAAAAAATCAATATTAACTGCCTTTGTCCAATATAAATGTAAATGCATGAATGGGAATCCGATTAACAGCCCCTTAAAGGAATTCCATATCCCGGTTAAGCTTAAAGTTGGCAACCTGATTAAACCAATTAAAAATACAAAACCGATATTAATTGTAAATGCTGTTATCAAGCTGAGAAAGAGTCCATAAGAAAAACCGGGCGAAGTTCTTTTTATTCCTGCTGAAGATAATTCAGGATTGATCTCTTCTTTTTTTATCTCCAGAGTAAGATTAATTTGCTGTTCCTGATCTTCAGTTTTCGTTGTCAATTGAGATCTGTGAATAGTTTGATCCGGCCTTTTGAAATCTTCTCCTGTAGAAATTATTGTTCTGGGAACTTCATTAGGGTTTATAAACCTGAAATCAAATTTATCAAAAGAGAGGATATCTTCAGTACGCAATTTTTGTTTTGTGATCTTCTTTTTATTTACAAATGTACCGTTTGAAGAGTCCAGATCCTCAATTTCAAAATAGTTCTCTTTCTTTATTATTTTTGCATGTTTACTTGATACGGTCTTTTCTTTTAATACAAGGTCACAATCAAAATGTCTCCCGATCAGAAATTCATCTCCTTCAATAGTATAATCAATCCCGTTATAATCACCGTTTATACCTCGAATTTGAACTCTTAATTCAGAAACACTATTCATAGGCCACCTCAACAATTAATATCTTTATTTAATGTTAATAAACAAAAAATATAAAATCAAATAACTTTCAATATAGATGATCTTTCATTAAAAGTGCTGCTGACAGTAATAAACTTTCTTGCAAATAATTTCATTTTCTGTTAATAAAAAAGTTCAATGAAAATAGTTCCCCGGGAGGGATTTAGTGATTCTTGCAATATCAAAATTATTTAAATTGTTTTTGAAAGTATTAATGATTTTTATCTGCTTTTCTCCTGTATTTTCTCAAACAACCATATTGACCATTAAATCTATTGAAGATACAGAAAAAGGATTTTTAGTGAAGGGAATTGTGATCATGAGTAATTTGAATCCCGGAGGACAAATCGTTGAAAGAGATGATTGTTCAATTTTCGCCGATATAAAAAAGGAGCCGGATTCAGTTTACCCTCTTCTTCCTGACTATTATAAGATAATGACTCCGAAGGATGTAGAAACTTCTTTTTTAAAAGGGAAAAGATATCTAACCAGGAAAGAGTATTACGGAGTAAATATCCATAGTCATCCTATTGTAGGATTCAGTCCCCGTGGCTTTAATATATGGAGAGATTATGGCGGTTTGGGTATCTGGCATAAAAAAGCACCGACAAGTGTTACTCATGAATTTGAGGGAATAATTCCAAAACAATATGCGGGAAAAACCGTTAGAATAAGAGCCAGCTTAAAGCATCAATGGGGTGGCCCCTATTCAAACTGGTCGGCTTATTCTTTTCATCATGATATCGGGCATGAAGGTATATTAAAGACCAATAATATTAAGAAACCTGATTCTCATAAGATATATATCGCCGCCGGACCTTCCGGGAAACCAAATCCCGTTAGCACAGGTGGTTTGGTTCAATGTAAAATTAGCGGCAAAGATACCCGAAATCATAAGCTATTGTATGAGTGGACGGTAAAACCTCAGGCTGGTACATTCAGTGATCCGACCATTCCGGACCCTGTCTGGACAGCTCCTGAAAATACAATGAAAATAACGAGAAAGTATACAATTGCCTGTACAATAACATGTCCGATCGACAGTTCTTTAAAAGCGACAGGCTCATTTGTTCAGGAAGTGTGTCCTGAAATCAAGCCGGTTAGTATTATTTTAAGAATTTCCGCTGATGGATTTGAGACATTCGAACAAAGATCTAAACCTTTTAAGCCAAGATATCAGAGATTGATACGGGATGGATTTGTAATGCCGATTAAAAGAAACTCAGATGAAGCCGGCAAGCTGGGAGCAGATACACAAGTATTTGCTGAATTAATTGTTATGTGTGAAGGCAAAGAGGTTAGAGCTAAACGGATGTGGACAAAAATGTACTCAGATTATTGGCTGCCGGTCGATCTTAGTGAATTTGCCGGATGCACAAAAAAAGAAAAAACTATACGAAAGAAGAACATCTGGTTGAAGCCAACTGATTCTTATGATCAAAATAATAAAGATAAGAGTGAACAACAGAAAAACAAGGAAATGTACGATAAATTACTTAATGAAAAATTTGCAAACAAAAAGGGATTTAAAAGAATCCTGGCATTACTTGGATTATACAAAGCATATCAGAACGACAGGGTTCATATTCTTGCCGGCGGGAAAGGCACTCCTGCTTTAGATAAATTTTTTAAAAATCTCAGACAGGGCAATGTCGGAGAAATGAAAAATGCTATAAATACAATATGGGAGTTTGGTAAAAGCCCTTTAACTTTAGGAGGCTCTGATATTGAAGAGATGATCCAGAATACAAATAAAGCGTGTAAAAATTATTTTGGAAAAGGATTTTTAAAAAAGTATATAAAAGGTCCAAATTCAATAAGTGATGCAGGTATTGCAATAAAAAACAAACTGCTCCAATTCGAGAAAATCAAATGAGGTAAAATAATGGCCATCAAGAAAATTTCCATATGTTTTATACTGGTTTTATTATTAAATTATTCCCAATTACTTTCTCAGGACCAAACTCAGAAAGATATTGATAAGAATCAAAGAATAGAGAGATTTTTGTATAAATATTATACTGATGATCTGCTAATCACTGATGTTATTGTAAAAATAGATAAAGAGATAGTTGCTATCAGTGGAACTCCGGATTTCAGAAACAGGGAAAAATCAATTGGACAGATTGTCATGGCAATATCATCTGCAGGTATCGCTGCACCCTGGACTAAAGATATCTGTATTACTATCCAGATACAGGGAATGCCCCTTGGATTTATTGAGGTCCCGACCAGGAAAGCAATGCTGGCTTCAGAAGGCAAAATATCCCCTGAAGCATTTATTTCATCTTTTATAGCTACCCAGTTATCACTCCCTTTCGAATTCCCGAAAGATCTATTGATGCCGGTTATAAAATCTGCTGAGATCTGGCAGAAGGCTTCTATAATTGAATGTGACGCAACTAGAATAGAAGAAATCTTAAATGTAGATGCCAGAGATTTCCTGCCTGAATTTTTACAGGCAGCTTATATCAAAGCTAACCCGTCTGATGGATCCCGGGATAGTATTGCCGCAGTAATTGATTTTGAGAATTATGAAGAAGCAAAAGATTTTTCTGCTCTCAATACAAAAAACTTATTAAACAAAAAAATCTACAGGATCGGAACTATTATATATATTATAAAAGGGCCTGAAGAGATTGTTAAAAAAGGTATCGCTGCTTTAAAACCAGAATTAGAAACAAAAACTTCTAAGAAAGTGAGTAATATTGTGAAAAACTTTTTATCGAGCAGAAACATAATTATCGGAGCCGGATTTTTTATTCTAATTATGATCGTAATCATAATTTATATTAAGTCCGGGAAAAGAAGTAACAGATCTGGAAAGAATGTTACTAATGATAGTGAAAATAATTCTTTAAATGTTGTTGATCAGCCAAAAGTTTTCAATCCGGTTTCTGCATTATTGGTTATAACAAATGCCAAAGAGAAAGGTAAAAGTTTTATGATCACTAAAGAATTTACAAAAATTGGGAGAATCGGTAGCAGAGAGAATGATATTCTTATTGCTGATGACACAATGTCCAGGCAACAGGCAACTATTATTTATGATCCCGGCAAAGATCAATTTTCTTTAAAAAATGACAGCAGATCAAATCCAACTATTTTAAATAAAAAAATTGTCTCAGGTTCAATGATTTTACAGCATAATGACAACCTGAAAATGGGAAAGATCAGGTTTGTCTTCAAGAAGAACAGATAGATCTCTTCATTTCCTGAAACTTAAATACTGCTTAAAACTAAAGAAAGCAAATAAAGCACTGAACGCAATTAAAGCTGTCATGATCAAGAGATCAGATGTGGCTGTGACAGAAAATGCTTTACCCATACCGGGCAGGACCCGGACAAGAAGTAGTAGATGATAAATTGAAAAAACAGCAAAGATAAAAGCAAGGAAAAGATTCACAATTCTTTTCTTATAGAAAACAAGAAATGCAGCATAAATAAATAATATCGGAGCCAGTCCTATGAAAAATGTTTCAATTGCCCATTCTGTCCCTCGGAAAGATTGATATTCTGTATAAAACAGGAGAGCTGGCATTCCCACCATAAAGATAAATGAAAGCCCATAACCGATATATTTGAATACTTTAGCACTTTTAAATTTTTTTAGAAGTAATAATAACATAACTCCGAAAAGGCCAAAGAGAAAAACTACTATTGCATGTGTGATCCGGTCCCTCCCCAGATATATGTCTGTCATAGGAACTGTATTTTTGAAAACATAGACGAACATTAAAAAAAAACCAAACAATAACGATCCTGCCATAGAAGTAATTCTGTCATTCAATTTAATCATTTTGTTTTCTCCATAATATTTAATAAAATTATAGTTTATTCTTTTAACCAAAGTCCAGAAAAACCAGAAATTCAATAATTTCAGTTTATTTATTATAGCAATCCTATTTAGTTGATATATAATCATTGAGGTAATTGAGTGATCATAACTTGAAAAAATTCATATTTGAAAACATTATTAAAAATGGTTGCTAATAAGTGAATATTCATTTACTAAAAAGGAGAAATGAATGAAACAGAAAAAATGGGATATTAAAAATATATCTGATCAGAATGGAAAAACTATCATTATTACAGGATCAAGCAGCGGGATAGGTTTTGAGGTCGCTCGGGTTCTCGTTTTGAAGAATGCAGAAATGATCATTGCAGTAAGAAATCCGGAAAAAGGAGAGAAAGCTTTAGAAAAAATTGTTTCAGAAAAAAAAGATGCAAAAGTTAAACTGATGAACCTTGATCTGGCTGATCTCGGATCTGTAAAAAGATTTGCAGATGAATTCAAAAAAATATATAAGAAGCTGGACATTCTGATAAACAATGCAGGTGTAATGGTTCCTCCCTATTCCAAAACCTCAGATGGATTTGAACTACAGATGGGAACAAACCACTTCGGACACTTTGCTCTCACACTACAACTTCTGGATATCCTCAATAACACTAAGGATTCCAGAATTGTAAATGTGTCAAGTATGGCTCATAAATATGGCAATATTAATTTTGATGATCTTAATTGGGAGAAAAGGAAATATAAACCCATGAGATCATATGGGGATAGTAAAATTGCCAACCTCTATTTCACTTCAGAACTAAGCAGAAAACTTAAGGAAAAGGGGACAGGCACCAAAGTGGTTTCAGCACATCCGGGATGGACAGCTACAGATCTGCAGAGACATAACAGCGCAGCTGATTTTCTTAACCGGTTCTTTGCACAAAAAGTTGATATGGGAGCACTCCCTACCCTTTACGCAGCTGTAGGAGTAGGCGCTGAAAGTGGAGATTTCTTCGGCCCGTCCGGATTTATGGAAATAAAAGGTTATCCTAAAAAAGTATTTCCGAACAAACTCTCCAGTGATGAAAATATAGCAAAAAAATTATGGGAAGTTTCAGAATACCTTACAGGTATCAAATATAAAATCTGATCATAAAAAAAAAGGGTGAGAAGGCTAAACCTTCTCGCTGCCCTATCTCTTCATTATCTTTCGAAACACCATAAATTCATCTATTTTTTCCTGATCCACTTCAAATCCGAAACCATCATTATCAGGAATATTTATATTACCGTCATTATCAAGTACAACGGGCTCAGTAACAATATCTTCTATAAAATATCGGGATGTTTCAGAAGTATCTCCCGGGGATTCAAATCCATCTATGGTCTGCAGGTGCAGATTAAAGGCCCGGCCAATTCCTGTCTCAAGCATTCCCCCGCACCAAACTCTCAATCCGTTTTCCATACAATAATCCTTTAGTTCAATTGACTTTAAGAGTCCACCCAACCTTCCCTGTTTAACACATATAACCTTACAACTTTTAAAGTTAACTGCCGATACAGCAGAATGGAGACCGGATATTGATTCATCGAGACAAATAGGAGTATTGATCTGTTCCTGTAATCGTGAATGCCCAAGGAAATCATCTGTCCCGAAAGGCTGCTCGATCATCTTAAGATCAAAATTATCCAGCATTCTTAATGTCTCTGTATCATCCTCATTATAACAGCCATTTGCATCAACAATAAGATTTATATATGGGAAGGCAGAACGTATATCCGAGATTACATTAACATCAAACCCTTTCTTGATTTTCACTTTGATCCGGTGATATTTTTTTTTGACTGCTTCATTGATCTGTTCCAGTAAATTGTTTATATCTTCTGAAATACCGAAACTTATTCCGGATCTTATTTTTTTCTTTTCCCCCCCGAGGATCTCATAAAGCGGCTTTCCGGTCTTTCTCGCATAAAGATCCAGAACAGCATTTTCGACCATTGCTTTGGACATGTTATGCCCTTTAATCCCGGCGAAAAGATCAGTGATCAGATCAGCTTTAATATTATTGGCCTTTAATAGTACAGGTATAAGATATTTCACGGCAATATGAAGAGATGTATCTATCGTCTCATAATGATACCAGGGATCCCTGAAGCTGGCGCACTCACTCCAACCTGAATGTCCATTTGATGTCAGTTTCAACAGCAATGACTCCCTGCTTTTTATAACTCCATAACTTGTTTTAAAAGGAGTTACAAGTGGAAGTTCAACAATATATAACTCAGCCTTATCTATCTGCCCGATATTATCCATTTTACTCCGGTGCCGGGTATCTACCCTGGATTGTTTAATCTTTATTTTTCTCTTTATACTCTTTTTCTGAAATTATTTTAAGTCCGCCTGCTTTATAATTATTGAGAAACCTGTTAATTTTAACCATATCTTTCTTAATAAATGATCCGAATTTCTCCTCTATTTCAGTTAACTGGATCTTCAAGGTCTTTATATATGTAAGCTGGGAATCGGTCGGTTTACCACCATACATACTCACTGCAGAATAGATCTGGATCATTTTACCCTGAAGCATCTCGCTTGAATAGATCGAACCCTTCTCATCAATGATCGCACTCTTAATAAGTTTGGTCCTGGATATCCCTCTCTTTATGATCTTTTTTACTCCATTAGGAAGCTTTTCTATTTCAAGTTTCTTTTCCAGTTCTTTAACAATATCACTCAATGTATCTGAGAAATATGCCATATGTTCAAGCATATGATAAACTTCCCATACTTTCTCCTGCCTCAACATAGTATCTTCAAGGCTATGTTTGGTATAGTGATTCGGCTTAAGGAGAATAGTTGATTCATATACTTTTTTATTTTTCGTAAGTTTAATCTTATATTCTCCCGGATCTACCATCGGGCCACCAAATACAAATCCGGTCAATCCCGGAGCGCGCCCGGCCTTCGGTGCCTTCAAACGCATCCCCCAATAAACTCTGTTTATTCCTTTCCTCTTTCCGGTTGGCAGAACTTTTATTAATTTATTTTTACTATCAAATATTTCAAGTTTGAATTCACCAAAAATGTGCCGCTTTTTCAAATAATATGTGATCGTCGCCCCTTCACTGGGATTTTCTCCGAAATATTCGGTATCACCGGTCATAGCCCCTCCACCTCCGCTTAAAGAAGTTTCAGAAGGACTTGCAGGGAGAATAGCAACTTTTTGTTCGAGTGTCTCATCATTAATACTTCTCAGGGGTGTTATATCATCTATTATATAAATGCCTCTGCCATGTGTACCAAGGATAAGGTCATGAGTTACCGGATGGATCTGAATATCCCGGACTCCGACTCTCGGGAGTGTCTCTTTGAAATGGACCCAGTTTCCCCCCTTGTTAAATGAGACATATAAACCAAACTCTGTCCCCAGAAAAAGAAGGTTTTTGTTCTTTATATCCTCTTTAATAATATGGGCGTAACCTTCCACCTCATCAGTAACAATAGATTCCCAGGTCTTACCAAAATCCACAGTCCTGTAAATATAAGTTTTTTTATCACCTGTCCTGTGCCCGTCAAACACGACATATGCTGTCCCCTCTTCATAATTCCCGGCTTCAATAGCAGGACACCAGGTAGCTTTGGGCAGTCCCTTTATATTCTTTATAACATTGATCCACTTTTTCCCTCCATTTCTTGTAACCTGAAGATTCCCGTCATCTGTTCCGACCCAGATAACCTTTTCATTTACAGGTGATTCAGAAATAGCAATTATGGAACAATGATTTTCTGCTGTCGTATTATCAGGTGTTATCCCTCCCGAATCACTTTGTCTCTGTTTGCTCTTATCATTTGTGGTCAGGTCTCCTGATATCTTTTTCCAGGAGTTCCCCTGATTGTGTGAGACAAAAAGAAATTGAGAACCCACATACAATCTTTTCTTATTGTTTGGACTCAGTTCCATTCCCGCATTCCAATTGAACCTATAGTCAGGCTCATTCTCAGATGGGAGAGGCTTGATGCTTGCAGTTTCACCTGTTTTCTCATTAAACCTCTGGAACATACCGCCCTGCCAGGAATAATAGACTATGTTTTCATCAGAAGGATCTCTGAAAACATAAAACCCGTCACCACCTCCAACCGCGACCCAGTCTTTATTTCTGATCTGCCCGGCATTCAGCATTTTTGAAGGGCCGTACCAGCTGTTATTATCCTGAAGTCCACCATAAACATTATAGGGGTCTCTAAGGTCATAACTGACATGATAAAATTGGGAAACAGGAAGATTCGAAATATGCCTGAACTTTCCCCCCCGGTCGTATGAGATATAAACTCCTCCATCGGTTGCGAGGAAAAGATGTTTGGGATTTTTCGGATCAATCCATAAAGAGTGCTGATCAGGATGTACTGTCATACCCATAAAACTTTCCATAGCTGACTCAAATGAATTCCCGCTATTTTTACTGACAGAAAGCATGAAACTATAATTGTATATTCTGTCAGGGTCTTTAGGATCAACCTTTAACCCGGCCAGATAAAATGGCCTCGCCTTAACTCCGAAACCTGTCCCCTTTTTCACCCATGTTTCCCCTGAATCGTCAGATCTGTAAATAAAGGTTTTTTCAGATTCTACCAGAGCATAAACAATCTTCGGATCCGCAAGGTGAAAATCGACCACGATCCGCCCCTGCTTACCCTTCGGTAATCCCTTTTTCAATCTTTTCCAGCTTTTGCCCCCGTCCAGAGATTTATACATTCCGCTTTTGTAACTACCGGCAGAAAAGAAATCGGGTTCTCTGCGAAATTTCCACATTGCTGCAATCAGCAGATCGGGATTCTTCGGGTCCATATCTACATCGATACAACCGGTGTCCTGGTCTATATAAAATAATTTCTCCCAGGTCTTTCCGCCATCGTTTGTTTTATACAAACCTCTCTCGGTGTTTGCATCCCATAAATGTCCCGGAACCGCGGCATAGACAACATCCGAATTGCGGGGGTCAACAAGTATCTCACTTATCCGCTCTGAATCTGAGAGCCCCATATGTTTCCAATTCTTCCCACCGTCAATAGTTTTATATATTCCGGTTCCGATTGAAACACTATTTCTCATGTTGGTCTCGCCTGTCCCGACCCAGACAATATCGGGATTTTTCGGATCTATTGTCACGCAACCGATCGCCATAGTGAACTTATCAAATACAGGTTTAAATGTAATTCCGCCACTCTTGGATTTCCATACTCCGCCACCTGCAGTCCCCACATAGATAATATTGATATCACTTTCGACAACTGCAATATCAGTAATTCTCCCGCTCATCACAGCCGGTCCGATATTCCTTGCTTTTATATCGCCAAATAGTGATGAATTTATTTTTGTATTTCCGAGATCAAAAGATGTAAATACAACTAAAAAAGATACTATAAAAATCGTAAAGTTCTTTATAGACATTATTCCTCCTTGGATTATGAAGATTAATTATAAAAGTATTGGAATAAATAAACAAATTATTATATACTCAAAAATTAAAATTTGGAGGAACAAATGAAAAGAATATTCATTATAATTTTTGCATTCACTTTCCTTTTTGGAATGGTTCAATCTCAAACTGTTGATGAAATTATCAACAATCACATTAAAGTAAAAGGTGGCGCAGAAAAACTTGAATCTATAAAAACTGTTACTGCTGTTGGCAAGATGGTCAGGATGAACATGGAGATGAAATTCAGTATGTATTATAAGAAACCGAAAATGACCAGAACTGAAGTTGTCTTTTCCGATAAGCTGATGGTATTTGCTTATGACGGAGAAACGGCATGGCAGATATCTCCTTTTACAGGTGTAGAAGGGCCTCAGATAATGACAGGTGATCAGGCCGATGATGCAAAAGAAACTGCAGAAATGTTTGAAAATCCCATGATAAATTATGCAAAGAAGGGGCATAAGGTTGAACTTCTTGGCAAAGATGAACTTGAAGGGACTGAAGTTTTTAAAGTTAAGCTCACTATGAAGGACGGAAAAGAAACAATATTCTATTTTGATACTGAAACTTTTATCGACCTTAAAACAGAGACAACAAGGATCAAAAAGGACGGGAAAGAGATCAAGGCTGAAAGTTATTCTTCAGACTTCAAAGAGGTTAACGGAATGATGACTGCATTTTCCATTAAAACAAAAGTAAACGGGATGGATATGGGAAATATTGTTATCGAATCGATCAAATATGATGAACCGCTTGAAGATTCATTCTTCAAGATGCCGAAAAAAGAGGAAGAGAAGAAATAGTTTCAACCGGAATATATCTTAATGCAAAGAGAATATGCTTTAGATCTTGTAAAAAAGAATCTCAATAATCCAAATCTGGTAAAACATTGTCTTGCCGTTGAAGCATGCATGAGAGAGCTTGCGGGTTATTTTTCCGAGGATGAAGATGAGTGGGGATTAGCCGGACTCCTTCACGACCTCGACTATGAAGTTACCTCGGAAGATTCATATAACCATGGCTTGATAACTGCTGAAATGCTTGAAAATGAAGATGTTTCTGATGAGATTATTCACGCTATCAAAGCTCACAACAAGAAAGTGGAGCTTGTATCAAAAATGGATACTGCCCTTTATGCAATAGACCCTACTTCAGGATTCATCATAGCTGTGGCTCTAATGCATCCATCAAAATCCCTTGACGGAGTAAACCTGAAAAGGATGAAAAAACGATTCAAAGAAAAGTCATTCGCAAAAGGTGCTGACCGGGAGCAGATGAGAACCTGTGATAATTTAGGGATTGAGTTGGAGGATTTCCTGGAACTCTGTCTGAAAGCAATGACAGGAATTAAATCAGAATTGGGCCTCTGACTATCTACCTGTGAGTATTATAACTGACCGCTTACAATTTTGAAATAAATTAATCTATCTTAGTTTCAGATCTTTTTCCGTCTACAGATCTTATCACTACTTTTTCATCTTCAATATAGAACTTGATCTCATCGCCTTTTGAGCTACCGCTATCAGCCTTTATCAATTGAGCATTTGTAATGAATGTAATAATTTGCTCGTTGAACTTCCAGATAACTTTTTCACTTTTTCCGGAAATGCCTTTCCTTTTAAATTCTATTTTATCTTCCCCTGTGACACGGCTGATCTTTTTATTATCATTGAATTCTACAACTAGAGATTCTCCGGAAAGTGAATTGTCACCTTCACTCAGGACACCTTTCCCTTTTATATACAAAAAATTCTTATCCGGATCGATTTTTATTTCCTCACCACTGATGGATATCCCCTTTTCATTATTAGTGAAATTCAACTTTGCTTTGCCTGATATATTTATACTTTTATTTTCACCGATCTCTACCTTTTCAGCATTTAATTTTGTATCACCCTGAAAAAGGGAAACATTTGTACTATAAACAACAGAGCCCGATTTATCATCGATCTCTATTTTCTTTGAGCTTACATAAACAGGCAATTTTGAAAAAATCGAATTATCAGATTCAAGTTGTATTGTTGAGCGAATCTCCTTATCAGAAGAAAACTTCTCCTCTTTTGTATTTACCAGAAATTCAGGTGAAACAAACCTGTTCACGCCCTTTTCAAGTACAGATTTCTCTCCTTTTAATATCATAAAGCTTTTTTCAGGAAAATATTCAAGGATATTGCAACTGCCGTTATATCCTTCTGTTTTAAACTTTGTGTCTCCATGAGTAATACACTTTTCAATCTCTTCATTTTTGTCATAATCAATTGTTATCTTTTCGGAAGAAATGATAAAGGGTCGCTTACCTTTGGATTCAATTGTGCCACTCCGTAGTAATTTAACACTTGATAATTTATTCGTTTGTGGGTTAAAACTGATATAAATTAGCTTTGAAACAGCTATTATCCTATTCCCATTTGAATACAGGTTAACTATTCCTTTCTTCGATACCTTAATTTCTTTAATATCACCAGTATCATTAAAAAATCCTGCTATAACCTTCCCTGAAATTTCCCTGGATTCTTTTCCGTCTTTTCCCTTGTAAAAAAGATGCCCTTTCCCAAGAATATCAACACGTTTTACCTGATTGAAATCATCGTTGAATCTTAATATGATCTCTTTACCTTTCATGGAAGAGTCTGCATCCTTGATCAATGACTTGCCTCGAAAAACAATTCGATTCAATTTTTTAAGAATCATAAGCTTATTACAACTGAAATTATAATTTTTCCCTGCTCTGACAAATATCCCCGATGCTTTAAAAAGATCAAGCACTCTATACTTCAGAATGTAATTCAAACCTTTTTCGGCATTTCCTTTAATATTTTTCAAAACAAATTCTGTACTTTCATCATTAGAGATCATAGCACTGCCTTCCATAAAAAATTTTTCACTTAGAAATAAAGCCTCATCTGATTCTATTCTGGCTTTATCTTTTATCAGAAAATCATTATATCCGTTTTCAACATATCCTGAGCCTCCTGAAAACTTTACATCACTTTCAAATTCCCCATGTTTGTAGATAACAGCCTTGATATCAGTCAGTAAAGTTCTCTCTATTTTTGCAAGACTCCTGGTTTCATCATAATCTCTTTGAGTGGAACTGCTTGTTATTTCAGCAGTCAGATGATTATTTTCATCATAGATTTTGTGGGACATGCCCTTGCCGATGATCGCATCAACATCAGACTTCTTTACTCTTGAGCCACCTTTGAAACTAAGAATTATTGTGATAATTGCAGCCAGGAATATCCCAAGTGAAATAAAACTTAATATTTTCTTAAGAGGCATATTTACTCAGGCGAATTTTCGAACAATTTTCCCCAGGGTGATTCATTTATCCATTTTGAAACAACCTTTTTACCCTTTATATTATACCAGAGCTTATCATGATACAATTCTGAGGCAAAAATGAACAAATTTACCAGAGGTGTATGAAAGAATAATTTCTGCAGATGTTTCAGTGGAGTATCATGCCACAATATTCTTCCTGCTCCGGTTGCAAAATTCACCCCGACCTCAAAATTCCAGTTCTCATCTGCTGCTTTTACATCACCAACAAGTTCTATCTCTGATGGATCACCGATCCCTAGTCCATGCTCATGAGAGAGTGCTATACATGGAAGTTTCCTCCAGTCAAATCCCATTATCTTAGCTGCAACAGAATCTATGGCAACCTGGTCTGCGGAAGCAAGTATGACATGTTTATCATGTGGAACGACTGTTCTTGGCCCGGGTCCTGAACCGGCTGTAGTACCATCCATTGTTGCAAACATTCCGGAATGGATCTCACGTCCGATTGCAAGAAGATCAACAAGAGTCTCATCTATCCAGGTATGAGTATAGTGTCGATGATAATTGAGCAATCCTCCGAAAGCATTCTTTAAAGCACCTGTATATGTGGTATAGGAATGAGTTTTTACAGTAGGCATCTGGACAATATTTTTTCCGATAAAATAATCCGGGATCCTGATCCCGTCAGGGAATATTTTATGGAGAGCCAGAGTTTTAAATTCCGGTTTGAACTCAATCCATTTCATGTCGGAATCTTTAAAATTAAAAAGGATCGGGATATCATACTTTTTGTATATCGGTTTGAACTTCAGGTCCTTTTCACCTTTCTCAGGTAATGTTACAACAGTGTGGTTATGGACAGCAACAAGATCATCAAATCCATTTTTTTTCAGTCCTGAAATAGTACCTTCAAGCTGCCAGGGAGTTGTATTTACACCCGGATAAACATTGTGCCATGTAATATTATCTTTAAGTATTGTTTTTGAATTCGGATCAAGACTCTTCTTAATATCTGCAAGATCACAAAGTCTCTCATAATCTTTTATAACAGTCTCAGGAGATGTTTTTAATATTGCAACTTTTGCTTTTTTCATTTTTTCCTCACTAATAAATAATCATGTATATTATAACATATGGGGTATCTCATCGGCACAACAGGAACGAAAATTTAGAATTTTTATACCCCCGGCTTCGCCATCCCCCTTCTTAAGGGGGTTAGGGGGATCAGAGATTTCCGTATCCACCTCCCCCGGGTGTATGAATTACAAAAACATCTCCTTTTTCTATTCTATATCCGTCAACACTATCCAGTTCAATAATTTTTCCATCTGGTTTAGCAATATATTGTTTCCCTGCCGATCCGCTTTTGCCTCCATTAATCCCGTATGGAAGTTCTATCCTGTGCTGGGTCAGGACTGACAAAGTTACAGGTTCCAGAAATAAAATTTCCCTTATGACACCATCTCCTCCTTTATAAATCCCGTCACCACCCGATCCTCTCCTGATTCCGAAAGACTTTAACCTTACAGGATATCTATACTCAAGTATTTCAGGATCTGTGATCCTGGTATTCGTCATATGGTGATGGACAGCTGAAGCACCAAAAAAATCCGGGCCGGCACCACATCCTCCGCCAATAGTTTCATAATAACTGAATTTTTTTGTTCCGAAAAGGACATTATTCATAGTCCCCTGGCTGCAGGCAACTATTCCGAATGGTTTTAAGAGTGTATCTGTAAGCCTCTGGCTAACCTCAACATTCCCACCGACTATAGCAGGCAGCAAATCGGGATCACCATCAAAAGACGGATTAAGCAGACATTCCGGAAGTATTATACTTACAGGATCAAGGAGTCCGTCATTCAATGGTATATCTTCGTTTATCAACAACCTTAAAACATAGATCACAACGCTGTTCACAATTGCATTTGTTGCGTTCATATTGCCGGATTGAACCGGTGATGTGCCGGTAAAATCTATCTCACACTTTCTCCCTTCAATAAACAATCTTACTTTCAGTATTGCACCATCATCAAGATATTCCTCACTCAAATATTCACCTGAACCGAAACGGGCAAGTGCATCGCCCGTTTTTTCTGATGCATGGGCCTTTAAAAGTTCCATATATTTTTTTACAGTCTCCTCACCATGTTTATCTACGAGTTCGAGCAATGCCGTTTCTCCTGCTTTGTTAGCCGCAAGAGCTCCACTCAGATCGGCAAGATTCTCTTTTAATGACCTGGTAGGAAAGCGTGCGTTCTTGAGGATCCCTGCAATATTCTTCCATTGTGAAACTCCGTCCCTTACAAGATGAACCGGTGGAATTATTACCCCTTCATCTGTGAGTGACTTTGCATCCGGAGGCATCGATCCGGGAGTCTTCCCTCCAATCTCAGCATGATGTGCCCTGTTGACAACATAACCCAATAGAGTTTTTTCTGCTGAGAAAACAGGAGTGATCAGAGTGATATCAGGGAGGTGGGAGCCCCCATAACCCGGGTGGTTTGTTATTATCGTATCACCGGGACCCATAATCACTGATTCGGCAACTTTCCTTACACAAATCCCCAGACTTCCGAGATGAACCGGAATATGCGGAGCATTTGCAACAAGTTTTCCATATTGATCAAGAAGTGCACAGGAATAATCATTTCTCTCCTTTACATTCACAGAAACTGCTACCCTCTGGAGCATGGAACCCATATTGTCGGCGATAGACATGAACCTGTTGGTAAAAAGCTCTAATTCAATTTCACTATAAATATTTTTGTTATAATTATTTTTTTTATCCCCTTTCTTCAGGGACATAATTGCAGAACCGGTTCTGTCTATCTCAAACACCCACCCCTCTTCAATAACCCAGCTGCTGAATTTATCCAGGACTAGAGCGAAACCGGATATAGAAGCTCCCGGTTTAAGATCTTCTCTGATATAAACCGGTATGTTCCGGAAATCTCCGGGGATATTCCTTATTCCTTTCCAAGCAGGTGTTGGATAATATTTCTCAGCCGGAGTATGCCCGGTTCTGATATCCTCGCTTCCGGATGAAGCAATAACCCTGATGGATTCCACTTCAATGTCATCCCTGTCACTTTTATACCCATACAATTTAAAATATTTATCACTAAACTTTTGTTTTAGATCACTACCCTCAGTATATTCCACTTCGATTGACGAATCCTGCCCTTTAAATCTTAAAAAAACCATCTTCGCTCTGATCGATATTTCTTCCGCAGGAATACCATCCCTCACAAGTATTTCCGAAGCTTCATCCGACAGATCATTGAATTTTACTGAAAGCTCCTCTGCTGAATTTTCAAGGGGGATCATCAGCATCATTTCGGTGATCCTTTCAACCGGAGCAGCACTCATCCCATACGCACTAAGCAGGCCCGAATCCTCAGGGAAAATAATAATTGATATATTAAGCAGTTCAGCTATGGATGCAGCATGCATCCCTCCGGCACCTCCGAAGGCGATCATCGCGTATTCCGAAGGGTCATAGCCTTTCAGAACTGATACTCTCTTAATAGCCCCCGCCATTATTTCATTTGCTATTCGGAGGAATCCATCCAGAATTGATATTTTTTCCCTGAGTTCTCCACTCCTGCGTTCGATCTCCACGATCAATTCGTCAAGCTTCCTGTTTGCATCATCCGGGAAAACAGGTATCCCGAATTGTTCCGGATCTAACCTCCCGCTCAGAAGATTGACATCTGTTATTGTCAAAGGGCCGCTGGCGCCATAGCAAGCAGGCCCCGGGTAAGCTCCTGCACTTTCAGGCCCGACACAAAGTTTGAACCCGTCGAAATAGCAGATCGATCCGCCACCTGCAGCAACGGTCTCAATAGCCAGTGCAGGGCTGACTATCTTCGCTCCTCCGACCTCATGTTCAAATCTGTAATCATATTTTTTCCCGTATCTTGAGACATCGGTACTGGTTCCTCCCATATCAAATGTGATAAGCTCTTTAAATCCTGAAGCCAGGCCGATCGAAACTGCACCGACCACACCTCCGGCAGGGCCGCTCAACAAACTCTCCTTCGGCTTGAATTCCGATGCCTTTGCAAGGCCTCCGGCACTGTTCATAACAAAAAAAGAGGCCTCTGAAAAATCCTCCCTCATACCGGAAAGATAGGTATCGATCATTTTATCAAGGTAGGCATTGACAACAGTAGTCTCACTTCTGGGAACATATTTGATCAGCTTTGACAGGTCGGAAGATAAGCTGATATAAGAATAACCTACTTCGGCTAAAAATTTTGCAACTTCTTTTTCATTAGTTGAATTCCGGTAAGAATGCATAAATGCAATTGCAACAGATTCAATATTTTTCCCGTTGTCCATTTTTTCAAGATCAGACTTCAGTTTCACAAGATCCGGTTTCTTCAATATTTTCCCGGAATAGTCGGTACGTTCATCGATTCCTATTACTTCATGATAGAGAGGTTCAGGTTTTATTACATTTCTGGCAAATATATCAGGCCTCTGCTGATAACCGATCCTTAGCAGATCCTCAAAACCTCCGGTTACAACAAACAGGACACGTGAACCCTTCCTCTCAAGAAGGGCATTTGTCCCCTTTGTTGAGCCAAGTTTAACAATATCTACAGGCAGGGTTTCATTGATCCCGGTATTTGTAATAAGCCTTGCTCCCATAACTGGAGCTTCATCCCCGGATGAAAGTTCAAACCCTGTATTTCTCTCTCTTCTGTGTTCCGGAATATCTTTATCAAGATGAAGTTCTTTTTTATCCCTGTCAAATTTAGTAACCCTTGCACTTATTTTCGATTCCTTTAAAAGTTTAAAATAATAACCCTCAAGGATCTCAGGAGTGACGCCCCAGTTTTCATCAATCCGGATAGTCCTTTCATTTATCCAGTCCCTGACCGTCCCTCTTATTGCTCCGCTGCTCAATACCTTTTTGCGGTGGATATTCCCTTTATTATCTGTTGCAATACAATCAGTAAATGTCCCACCGGTGTCGGCATAGAATTTATATTTCATTTTCTTCAAATTTTTTCCTTCTGTTTCGAATTACCAGAACCAGTACATAAATCCCTATCATGAATGAGAGGATCAAATAAACAGGTGTAAAATTCTTCCCGGTCAGGTCCAATCCCGGAAAAGTTCCGGATACTGCTTTCGCCAGATTTGTCATTCCAAGGACAAGTGTTATCCAGACTACAATCAGCATCAGAGTATTTGAGATCTTACCATTGAGGTTACCCGATCCGATTATTTTCGGATCGTTCACTACGATTAAAAGGAATATGGTAATAAACGGGAGTATCAGCCCGTTTAATGCCTGGGCAATTATAATTACCGGTACAGGTTTTAATCCTGATATTCCAAAGATTATTCCGGTTAAAAGGACTGAACCCCACACCATTCTGAAATTCATTGATCCGGTATTCCACTTTTCAGGATTTCTGGTTCCGAACAATCCTCTTGCAGTAATAGCCGAAGCAAATGGGGCAGTTATTGCCGAAGAGAGTCCTGCCGCAAGCATCCCTATACCGAACATTACGCCAGACCATAATCCGAGTTTTGATCTCAGGGTCGTTATCAAAGCTTCATATGAGAAGTCTCCTGTAACAAATGAACCGACTATAAGTACTGACATGGATATAAGCCCGCCGAATATAATGGCTATAGTGAGCCCGAACCTCATCTCCCTGATACTCTGCTTTTTCTTTGCTATCCCTGAACCGAGAAAAAGATTGTACGGGACAACCGTAGTTCCGATAAGCCCGAGTATTAATATCCCGGATCCGGCAGAATCAGTTATTGACGGGATCATACTGCCTTTCAATATACCGGCAATAGAGGGTTTAAGTTTGATTGCAGTTGTAAAAAATGAAACTCCCATAATAGCTACAATGATCCCGAGAAAATGGGCTATCCTCTGAATGGAGGGCTGGGTCAGAGCGATCACAGCGATAAATCCGATGAACGGAACGGTTATCCATACACTCAGGTCTGTAATAAAACCGAAACCCGCCACGGCACCGAGTATATTTCCGGCCTCATATGCAGCCGATCCGAGAATTATTGCCCCCACTATCAGGGCCAGTATTATCAATCTTGAAGAACCTTCCCTGAAATATACACTGATAGCCTCACCAAGATTCGTCCCGGAATGTATAGCCAGTCGTGCCACAGCCTCCTGAAGGATAAGGCAGGCAAAGGTGGAGAATACAAGTGCCCATAGCAGATCGAACCCGAACAAAGCTCCCGATTTGGATGCAGTCGTTATTGTCCCGGGCCCGATAAATGCAGCGGAAATAACAGACCAGAAAAGGATATTTAATATTTTTTTTTTCATTTTACCCCTGAAATATTTTCTATTATTAAGACTCAGAAAAAAGTGTAAAATATTCCCATTATAAAATCAAAGGGAACTATAGAAATTGTCATTGGGGGACGGAGGTTTAATTTTTTAATTTTTTCATTCAAAAAATTAAAAAATTAAACCTCCGTCCCCATATGTGAAATGAGTTTTTAATATTTTCACATTATAAAACTTCTCCTGTTATATTTAAAAACTTCCATTAATTTTATATTTAAGTTAAAATTCACCGTTATGAAAACAAGAACAATATTAAGCTGGAATGTTAACGGACTGAGGGCAGTACTGAAGAAGGGATTTCTTGATCAGCTTGGTCAACTCAAGCCGGATATCCTGGGCATACAGGAAACAAAATTACAGGAAGAGCAATTGCCTGAAGAAGTTAAAAAGCTGTTTGATTATAAAAGTGCATGGAGTTATGCTGAGAAAAAAGGATACAGCGGAACAGGAGTTTTTTATAAAGAAGAGCCGGTAGAGATCAGGACTGTGTTTGATGAAGATGTCCTGAATCATGAGGGTCGGGTTATCGAAATAAAATATCCCGAGTTCACCCTTTTCAATATATATTTCCCGAACGGCCAGATGAATGAGGAGAGATTAAAGTTCAAACTCGACTTTTATGACAGGATACTCGAACATTTTAATTCACTGAGGAATAAAGGCGAGAAACTTATCATCACCGGAGATATCAACACAGCACACACAGAGATAGATCTTGCCAATCCGAAATCAAATGAAGATCGTTCCGGATTCCTCCCGATCGAGAGAGAATGGATAGATAAATTTATTTCGAATGGCTATATCGATACATTCAGAATGTTCAACAAAGAGCCGGATAACTATACATGGTGGACCTACAGGATGGGAGCAAGAGCAAGAAATATAGGTTGGCGGATCGACTATTTTTTCATCTCCGAAGATCTAAAAGATAATATAGTTGACTCATATATCCTTCCCGGTGTAATGGGTTCTGACCACTGCCCCATCGGCCTGAAAATAAAGATCTGAATTAGAAGCTGTATTTTACTTTTGCATAGACCATATCGTTTTTATTATACCGGCCGAACATCCCTTCGGTTCCTGTAAAGATATTTGCACCAAGTAAAATCTCCAATTCGTCAGAAAATTTATACTTAACTTTCCCTCTGATCAGAGCATCCCCGTCATTCAATCCGATGTATGAGAACAATTCCAGGAACAATGTTTCTCTCAGAAAATCCTTCGTTGCAAGGAATGTCATCATATTTTCCACACGGTCATTTACTATGGGGTCATCATAATCAAGGATATATTGCTGAATGAACTGAGCGCTCATTTTAATATCCAACAGAGTAAAATCTACACCTATCAGATATTGAAGATAGTCTTTTTCGACTACAGCCTCTTCGATCATAGGATCTTCTGACAAGAAATATTTTCCGAAATAATAAGCACCTTCCCCCCTGATCACATATCCTCCAAGAGTTGTACTGAAACTTCCTCCGGCTAGGGCTAAGCGGTGGTGCTCCGGAATAATTGTTATTGATTCCGGCTGCATTGTTACCGGATCGATATTTTTCACAGTGTGGAGTGTTGGATCATCATCCCACATGTATCCGGCCATAAATTCAAGATCTATCGCGGATGACGTTGTAGAATATTTAAAGAACATTTCACTGTTCTTCAAACTTTCCTCCACCTTCTTCCTTGAATAGTCAAATTCAGGCTGAAGCGGAAGATCGAAACCGGGATTCCATATTGAGTCTGCCTCCGGCATTATGGTGGGAGAAAAAACCGGTACCCACACAAGCTCTAAAGTGCTGTCACCTATATAATAATCAACTTTTACAGCTGTTATCCCCATCCTGATCTCATCAAATTCAGGAAGGAGAAATTCTCTCAGATCTTTAGGTGATATAACATCTGTAATAAAAACCCCATCTGCTTTTCCCCATATTATCTGCTGCTTCCCTATCCTGATATCCATTGATTTAAAGAATATGTCAATATAAGCCTGTCTTAATCCTATCTCCAGATCTTTGTTCTGATAATCATAAATGTATGGATTTACTTTGAAAGCGATCTTCCCTTTTGAATGCTCAAGATTTAAATTAAAAGTATTTTGAAGAATGGAGAAATCATTGCCGCCTTCCAATAACATCCCCGTATAATTCCGGACATAACCGGTAAGGTTTAACGACTCTGCCTTTATTCCCGTATTAAAGAACAACAGGAGAAGAATTACTCCTGCTGTTCCAAAAATTCTGCGTTTCATTATAATCCTCTCTTCATCATCCTTTCGGTAAACTGCCTGTCGGGAATACCGGAATTGATCTTAACTTCTGAGAGTTGCATTTTCGTAGTATGTTTTTTCTGGACATTGACCATTTCAGATTGGAGGATGATCCATAATCCCTTGATATTTTCAAATTTCTTTACACTCAGGATCTTGAGCAAATCTTCATCCTCATCGTAGAACTCTTTCTTCAACCCGATCCATTTATCCTTAATGATCCAGGTCACAGTTCTGGAATACATATACTCTTCATCTTTCGGTACACTCTCTACCACATAACATTGTTCACCATTGAACTTCTCTTCACGGATCAGTTTGTGAATATCAGCTTCAGGCTGTCTGTCTCCAAGATCATCATATGTAAAATCAGACCCCATAAAATAATCGCTCTTGCTGCTGCTGGAGATCCTCTTTACTTTTTTCAAGGCTGGAAGATATATCCACTGATCATCATCCTTCCCCTCTTCCGTATAACTCCAGTTCACAAATGAGGTATTCCTGACATCTGCAGGTGACATGAAGAACATTATTTTCTTTTCAACTTTTCCGAAATCCTTGATAAATTGTTTTATTGTTCTGACACGCTCGTTCCCCTGAGAATTTATCAATGACATGGTAAGGTTCCCCTTACTATCCTTTCCCGTATCCCTGTTGTAAACATTATCCACTATTTGTAAACCTGTTAATTCCGCTCCGTTGATCGCAATTGCGGGGAGCAGGATCAAACTTAAAACCATAATATGTAATCTTTTCATTTTAATCTCCTAATTCTTTTTGTTTTTTTTAAAGTAAATATTTGACATGAATAAAAGCAGATACATGATCGAAACCGTACCCACAAAACTTGTGAACATATTAAGTGAGACCAATGCTCCTAATGCTCTGTTCGGCGGGAATACCGAGAGAAGCAGAACCAGAAATCCTGCAATAACAACCAGGGCGTTAAATACGATTGCCCTTCCCGAATGCTGCATAGTCTTCTCACTGGTAAGGATCTTATCTCCGGTTCGTAGAGCATATATTTTATACCTCTCAATAAAATGAACGGCATAGTCGATTCCGATCCCGATTGCGATACTCGACAATAAGGCCGTGGTAGTACTTAAAGGGATATTGAATAATCCCATAACGCCAAAACTTATGACAGCAGTTATTACTATTGGAACTGCTCCGATAAGCCCGGCCAATACTTTTTTAAACATTAGTGAGAGGAGTATTATAACTATGATCAGTGACAACAGCAGGCTTAATATTTGCCCGATCAGTATAAGGTCCGTAAAGACCAGCCCCTTATACCCTGAACCGGCATAATTTATCTCCACACCCTTTTCACTAAACCCGGGAATGCGTTTCTCAATAATGCCGATCGCACTTTTCATTGCCTTCGAGTTATCACTTTTAAGTTGAAAGATCACATTAACTTTTTTGTAATCATAATTCACAACTTTCCACAAATTCTCAGGATCTCCCGACATTTCATAAAGTAACAGGTATTGCGCCACCAACTCTCTTGAATCGGGAATTATATCGAACTCTTTCTTATCCGCATGCATAACCTTATTCATCCTCTTCAAATAGTCTGAAAGAGAGAAAGAATTCCCAACAATCTCAAGTGTCTCAACATCCGCCTGCATTTCGTCGATCAGCCGTAATAATGCAGGATCTTTGAAAGCATCTTTTTCTTTTGAATCTAGGATCACATTTAGTGTTGATGTCCCGCCAAAATGTGAATTAATAAATTTGTCGGTAAGGACAATATCACTATCCTTCTCAAATTTATCAAGGAAACTTGAATTTATCCATACTTTCCCGATCCCTACAATTGAAACAGCTATTATGGAAATTGTAATTATAATTGTTAGATACCTGTGTTTTACAACCCATGTTGAAAATACTGAACCGAGATTTTTTCGGCTCTTCTTCTCCTCTTTTTCCGGCTTATCCTTCCATCCCGGAAGTCCGAACATCATAAGACCGGCTGGTACCAATACCAATGAGAACACCATTGCCATCAGAACTCCAAACGCAGTAAATATTCCAAAATATTTTATCGGATATACTTGAGATGTTATCAGGGAAATAAATCCGACTGCTGTGGTTACAGAGGTCATAACAACCGGTTTCCACATACCGTGTATCATATCGTTAATTGCATCTCTCCTGGATGCTGACGGATTCTTTTTTATATACAGGTGCAAATGACTGAACAGGTGAATACCATCCGCGACTCCGATCGCTATAAGCATTACAGGGATCATTGTTGATACTGCATATATCGGAATACCCACCGCTGCCATCAACCCGAAAGTAAGAATAGTACTGAATAATACAACCAGCAGTGTGAGAAGTGTTGCTTTAATGCTTCTTAATAATACAAGTAGTACTATAATTATGATCAGGATGACGATCGGAACCATCTTCTGCATATCCCTTGGACCCAGATATGCCATAGTACCTTCAACGATCGGACTTCCTGCCACATATATTTTTTCCGGCCCTTCATACTCTTTAGATAATTCCAGTATCCTGTGATAAAACTCCTGAGAAAAAACATCATCTTTGATCTCTGCTATTATAAGGGTGATATTTTCATCATAAGATACAAGCCGGCCGAATATCATATCATTATCCCGTACAAGATTTTTCATCTTAATCAGTTTCTCCGGATCCTTCGGAACTCTCTTGAAAAAAGGCCGGACATCCATTCCATCTTCTGTACCTATAATATTGTCTGCTGTATAAAGAGATGTAACATCGCTCTTTTCTATCTCCCTCATCTTCTGAAGTGACTTCGTAAGATCCTTCACTTTTTGAATTGTATCGGAATTATAGATTCCTTCCTCATTTTCGATCGCAATAATTATCCCGTCCTTGATATTGAACCATTTTTCCGCCTGATTGCTGTATACAAATGCAGGATGTTCCTGCGGCATATATTCATCAAGATCGGTCTCCATCCTTGTATTTGATCTCATGATCATGAAAAATCCAACATTCAGTATTAACACCGATGCTAATACTATCTTATTGAATTTTGTCAGTTTCTTTAAAAAATTTCCCATTTTATCTCCTTTGTTCGTTAACACTAACTAACCTTTTTAATCAAAAAAAATTTCGCTAAATTAAGCTGAAATTAATTTTTTTACAGTTCTCCATAATTTTTTTCCATCACTTATTAATTTAAATGAGTGATTGGACAGCTTCCATTTTTTCACAATGAGCCGTAGGCCCCCCATTATTATTAAAATTATCTGATCCCCTTCAATATCTTTCCTGATCTCCCCTTTTGCCTGCCCATCTTTGGCGATCAAAAGCATCATCTCGAAATTTCTTTTCATAATTTCATGGATCTTTTCTGAAAGGCGTTTATCATCCCTGAAGATCTCTTCTGCAAAAACAACAGCTGCAAAAGCAGGGTTCTTTTCAAAGTGTGAGAAGTGATGGGAAAAAATTTCCTCAAGCTTTTTCATCGGTGATAATTCAATGTTCTTATGAATATCCTTGTCGGTAATTATATAGTTTTCAAATTTTGATAAGATAGTGAGGAGAATATCCATTTTACTCTCGAAGTGTCTGTAAATAGCCGGTTCAGATATCCCGATTGCCTTTGAAAGATTCTTAATTGTCAGGTTTTGTATCCCCTTCTCAGAAATGATCTCTATTGAAGCATTAATTATCTCTTCCTGCCTGCTTGTCAATTGTTTCACTATTTTCTCTCCATGTTAGTTAGTGTTCGCTAACCATAATAGTATACAAATCCTGGTTTGTCAACAAACAAAATTTCTTTTGTTAATAATAGTTTGTGGGGTCAGGTCTTGAAACAAAATTTCTTTTGTTAATAATAGTTTGTGGGGTCAGGTCTTGCATTGCTACATTTCAAATTAGAAAAATGTCGTAATGCAAGACCTGACCCCGAGATTTGATATCGAATTACCAAAGCATGAATGACAAGTTCTATAACTCTCATATTGATTTAGAGTGTAATATAAAGTAAAATTGGACTATGTGGAAAAAATATCGTGAAAATCAGAAAATAAAGAAAAAGGAATTATTGGAGAAGAGGAAAGAGATGGGTTTCTTTCGTGAATATTTTGAATTGATCACCGAAACTCTGATCTATGTCTTTTTCGTTATGACATTCCTCCTGCAGTCATTTGTTATCCCTACAGGTTCAATGGAGAATAATCTCCTTGTCGGTGACCACCTTCTGGTTGATAAGATCTCATACTCAAGGTCTATCTCACCTGTCGACCGCCTGGTATTTCCTCAAAAAGAGGTCAAAAGGGGAATGATAGTAACATTTAAATCCCCGGCAGAGATGGAAAAAGAATATGTTAAAAGGGTGATCGGTGAACCGGGAGACAGGATCAGGATCGAAAACAAACAAGTTTACATTAACGGAAAATTACTGGTCGAACCTTATACATATTTTAAAGATGATAACATCCTCCGTGGCCAGAGGGACAATATGGAAGAATACCTCATACCTGAAAATTCTTACTTCTGCATGGGTGACAACAGAGATAACAGCTATGATTCAAGATTCTGGGGCCCTGTTCCGGCAGATTATATTATCGGAAAGCCATGGAGAGTTTATTGGTCCTTTTCTTCCACATCAGATGAATATCTGACCCCGGGATTTATCCACAAGATAAAAGACCTGTTCAAAACAGTGACTAATTTTTTCTCGAAAACTCGCTGGAACAGAACAGGGATGAAGATAGAATAGAATTTTTCCAGGAGGTATCATGAAAAAAAGGGCACTGATCACAGGGATAACAGGACAAGACGGATCCTATCTGGCAGAATTTCTGCTGGAAAAAGATTATGAAGTATACGGAATGGTCAGACGTTCCAGCATGGAAAGATTTGACCGGATCGACCATATAAAAGATAAAATTGAAATAAAACAGGCAGATCTTCTTGATCAGTTCTCGATCACTAAGCTTATAGATGAGATCAGGCCTCATGAGATCTATAATCTCGCAGCTATGAGCTTTGTTCCCACATCCTGGAATCAACCGGTACTCACAGCAGAGTTTACTGCAATAGGCGTCACACGGATGCTTGAAGCGATCCGTTATATCGACCCGAAGATCAAGTTTTACCAGGCATCTTCATCCGAAATGTTCGGCAAAGTAAAAGAGATACCCCAGACAGAGAAAACACCTTTTCATCCGAGAAGCCCTTATGGTGTTGCAAAGGTTTATGGTCACTGGATAACAATAAATTATAGAGAAAGTTACGATATATTCGGTTGTTCGGGAATACTTTTCAATCATGAATCCCCGAGGAGAGGGATCGAGTTTGTAACAAGGAAGATATCCTACAATGCAGTTAAAATAAAGCTCGGTCTTTCCAAGGAACTTGGCCTGGGCAATCTGGATGCTAAGAGGGACTGGGGATTTGCAGGAGATTACGTAAAGGCTATGTGGCTGATGCTTCAGCAGGATAAACCTGATGATTTTATTATCTCGACAGGCAAAACCCATTCGGTAAGGGATCTTGTGGATATTGCATTTTCCCATCTTGATCTGGATTATAAGAAATACGTTAAAAAGGATAAAAGATTTTTCCGTCCTGCAGAAGTTGACCTTTTGATAGGTGATCATTCCAAGGCGAAAAATGAATTGAATTGGGAACCTGAAGTCTCATTTGAAGAGCTTGTAAAGATGATGGTAGATGCAGATATGGAACTTTTAAAAAAAGAATATGCAGATGAACTATAAAGAAGAGAGGCCCTGGGGCTGGTTTGAGATCCTTCTTGAAGAAGAAGATGTAAAAGTAAAAAGGATCCTTGTGAAAGAGGGAAAGAGGCTTTCCCTTCAGAGTCACAAACACAGGTCTGAGAATTGGACAATAGTTAAGGGGGAATCTCTTATAACTCTCGACACTGAGGACAAAAAATATGTTCGTGATGATTCAGTCTTTATCCCGGCAGGGATGAAGCACAGGATCGAGAATATAGGGAAAGGAGACGTTATCTTTGTAGAAGTTCAAACCGGAACCTACCTCGGAGAAGATGATATTGTCAGGTATGAAGATGATTTCAATCGCTCCTGATTTTGAGTTAATTGAAAGAATACATTCTATTACAGTTTGCTCCTTCAATTAATATTCAGATCTTTTTTTATTAATTTATGCAGTTTTCTTCTTATACTGTTAAAATTTATTCCAGGATCATAAACCGGATGGATCCTGTTCGTAAGAAGAATGAACACATTTGCAGAATCAGGCTCCATCCATATTGAAGTTCCGGTAAATCCGCTGTGTCCTATTGCTTTTCGTGATAGTGACCTTCCACCTGAAGTGATGAAAGATGAGTTCAATTTAAATCCGAATGATCTGTGACTCCTCTTAAACGGAGTAATATTTCTCCAGAACTTCCAGGTAGTATCAGGTTTCAACAATGTAGTGAATTCAGGATAAAACTCACGTGACATTTTGAAGATTTCATCTGCAGTGGAGAAAAGTCCGGCATTACCGCTGTCCCCTCCCAGAAAAAATGAATTCCCGTCATTTACCTCACCCCGTAGAATATTCTCTCTCCATTTATGTTTTCCGGAAAGATCGGGATATTCTCCTGTTGCTAAAGAAGATTCATAGATATTCCCCCTCTCTGTCGGGACACATTGTGACAACCTTTCCACAGGGACTTTAAAAAAAGTATTTTTAAGTCCCAGCTTTTTTATGATCATTTCATCTGCAGCATCGGCAAAATCCCTGCCAGTGACCTTCTTTACAATTTCAGCCAGCAGAATATAGCCAAGGCATGAGTAGATCACCTTTTTTCCTGGTTTTGCCTCGGGTTTAAGTCCTTTAATAACATTTACATAGTTCTTTTCACTCAGGTAGAGGGGATACCATGCCCGGATTCCTGAAGTATGGGTGATCAGGTGAGTTATCTTTATATCATCGGAAAACCCTTCCAGGAATTTCCTCACCGGAGAATCTTCCCTTATATCTCCATTTTCAATCAGAATTAAAGTAAGGAGAGAAGTTATTAAAGGTTTAGTAAGAGAAGCAATATCATAGATGTAATTGTATTTAAGTTTTTCAATTTGGGGTTCGACAGAAGCATTACCATAACATTTCCTGGTGACTTCTCCCTTATGTGATCCTGCAAGGATGGTTATTCCCGGAAAAACTTTCCGGTTCAGAAGTTCCTGAATATAACTTTCAAACTTCAATATTTTTTATACTGTTTGATACTTTTTCCGCCAGCTCAAGTGCGTTTCTTCCGTCCTCTCCAGTTACATTATAATTTTTCCCTGTGCTAATTGTCTTATAAAAATTATTCCAAAGATTAAAAAGCGGTTCGACATCTTTGATAACCGGAACATCCTCTATAATCTCAGCACCATCTATCCTGTAAATTTTGACCCTTTTTTTCTTGTAATCAACGGAGAAATAACCATTCTTCTGAAAAACTCTCAATTTCCTTGTCTTCTTCTGTGATATCCTGCTGGCAGTAATATTCGCCACAAGGCCGGATTTGAACTTAATTCTTGCATTTGCAATATCAACTTTTTTTGAAATTACCGGAATACCGGAAGCATCAATCTGTTCGATCCCGGATTTATCCCATTGAAGAATAATATCAAGATCGTGGATCATAAGGTCGTTTATAACATCTACATCGAGTGAACGGGGTGAGAAAGATCCGAGCCTCTGTATCTCAATAAATAACGGCTTCTGAACACGGCTCTGAATATATTCAACAGCGGGGTTGAACCGCTCCAGATGGCCAACGGCTATTGTCACCCCTTTCGCCTTAGCCATTTCTATAAGTTCATCAGACTGGGCCAGGCTCGAAGCAAAAGGTTTCTCAACAAGGATATCTTTACCCTTTTCAATAAAAAATTTTGCAATAGGATAATGAAATGTGGTCGGAGTTGAGACCATAACTGCATCCACCAGATCAACAATATCCTCATGATTTGAAAAAGTCTCAATATTATATCCTGAAGAAGCTTCACTCAGATTTGCCTTTGAAATGTCTGCAGCACAAGTCAGTTCAAGCTCAGGTATCGACTCAACAACCCTCATATGATTACGGCCCATTGACCCGGTACCGATTATTCCTGTTCTCATATATTATTTCCTTGTTTTAAAGTTTTTAAGGACTCCTCTTTTGGTCTTTCCAAGGAATTCAAGGATAACTTCAACTTCAGGAGAGTCTGTAAAGAGAAGTTTCAGTTTATCAATGGCCTGGGAAGTGTTGAGGTCTTCTTTATAGATTATATTGAGAATATCTCTTATCATATTTATAAATTCCCTGCTAATTCCACTTCTAAGCATCCCGATAGAATTCGGACCGTAATAATTGTAATTATCTCTGGATTGAGAGATCTTTACAAATGGAAGAACATCCTGTTCGATTATTGTATATGCCCCTATATATGAATTACGCCCAATTCTTACAAATTGATGTACAGATGAAAAAGCACCGATAACTGCAAAATCTTCAACTTCAACATGTCCTGCAAGTGTTGCACCATTGGTAAAAAGAGTGTTGTTTCCTATCATACAATCATGAGCTATATGGGTATAAGCCAGGAAATAGTTGTTGTTACCTATTTTTGTGAGACTCCCGCCTTTTTGAGTTCCTCTGTTTATAGTCGTAAATTCACGAACCAGATTATTTGATCCAATCTCAAGAAAGGTTTCTTCTCCCTTATATGTAATATCCTGGGGATCGGTCCCGATGGAACTAAACGGGTAGATCTTACAACCTTCTCCCAATTTAGAGTTCTTATCGATCACCGAATGGTGCATGATCTCACAATTATCACCGATCTCAACATTATCACCCACCATAGTGAACTGCCCGATCTTAACATTTTTCCCAAGCTTGGCACCGGGACTAACAACAGCAGTAGGATGGATCAGATTATCAGTCATTGTGCCAGCGCTGAACTTAAAATTGCAGTTGCAGCGACCTCTCCATCAACCATTGCCTTTCCTTCCATCTGAGCAAATATTCCCCTCTTGCGAACGAGTTTCATTTCCAGATCAAGACGATCTCCCGGAATAACAACTCTTCTGAATTTCGCTTTATCAATACCTGTGAAATATGCCATCCTCTTTTCTTTTGGAAATTCTCTCAACATTAGAACAGCGCCCAATTGAGCAAGAGCCTCAAGTATAAGAACTCCGGGGAACACAGGGTTACCCGGGAAGTGGCCCTGAAACAGGGCCTCATTTATTGAAATATTCTTATAGCCACGAATAAAATCCGGTTCTATTATCTCCACTACCCTATCAACAAGCAGAAAAGGGTAACGATGTGGAATTATCTCCCGGATCTGTTCAATCCCGAATAACTCTTCCATTAGATTATTTTTTCTTATAACTGGAATCGATTTCTTTAATTACCTGGTCAGTAATATCTATAGTCTTATCAAAATAAGAAATTCCGGCAATACTGAGGTCAAAAACAAGAGTAAAACCTTTAGATTTTCCGATCCTGTCAATTATTGGCATAACCTCTTTCTGAAGTGTCTGCATCTCTGTCTGATATTTCCTTCTGAGTTCTTTCTGAGTATCCTCATAATATCTTTTCAGATTGGTCTTTTTTGCCTGAAGTTCAACACCTTTTTTTTCTCTTGCAGCAGTATTGAGCGCAGGAGACTGAAGAGCAGTCTCAAGTCTTTTTATCTCAACCTGCATTGCTTCTACTTTCTTTTGTTTGGATTTACCATAGTTCTCCAGCTTAGCCTGGATCTCTTTCCCTCTCTTTGTTGAGGCAATAACTTTTTGTGCATTAATAACACCAATTTTCACTTCACCGAAAGTATAGAAAGCAAGTGTTAAGATTGTGATTACTAAAACTAATGTCTTTTTCATATTTATCTCCTTTAAAAAACCTTTGTATATTTGTTTATTCTAATAGAATGAAGGTCCGACAGCAAATTTAAATGCAAAACTTGAATCATCAATATTAAGGGATCTGGGATTATAAGCAAAGATCAGCCTGAATGGAACATTCAGCATCGGAATAAATATCTTAAGTTCCAGCCCGGCCGATGAATAAACATCATTTAAGCTGATCGGATACCCTTTATCATAAGCATTTCCTATGTCATAGAAAAAATTAAAAGAAAATTCTTTTGTGAGAGGTATCTGGTATTCAAAATTCATGAAAAAAGCTTTGGTACCTCCGAACACATATCCATTCTCATCTCTGGGCCCCAGCCTCATAATATCAAATCCTCTTATGGACCTTTCTCCACCAAGATAAAATTTCTCATAGAATGGGACAGGATTTTCTCCAAATTCAACCAGAGTCTGATATACCGCATGCATTCCAAATGTATGTTTATTCCATAGAGGGATGAATTTAACAAATTCAAACTTTAACTTATGCATGTGTATATCTCCACCCAGAAATCCTCCTGAATATCGGTAATTCAACAGATACTTGGTTCCTGAACTGGGAAATATTGGTGAATCCACAGTTGAATAATATATGGTTGGGGTAATGGATGATATAACTCTTTTCCCTTCAGTATAATAGTAAAAAGTATAACTGCTCGACCAGTTTATATCTTCGTTGACATCACTGATGGATATATCCTCAAAACTGTAAACAAATGATGCTCCCCAGAATCTCCAGAACCTGAAAGATGACATGAGGTTAAATCCGGTCCCTTCTCTGGTATAGTATCCCGGATAGCTGAATGACTGCTTGAATACATCAAAACCAAAACTGGCAGGCAAGTGGAACAGGTGGGGCTCGGTAAACCCTAATCTGTAATTCTTGGTTCTTGTTCCGCTCTGAAGATTAAGTGTAAATGATTCTCCAAGTCCAAGAAAATTCTGAGTCGAATACCCAAGTCCTATGAACCAACCGTCGTATCCGCTGTACCCGACATTAAAGTTGATCATCTGTCTGTTCATTTCCTGGACATCAACCATCATATTTATCTTCTGTGGATCATCTGCATCCGGTTTGATTTCCGGCATCTTCTCTATAGTAACCAGGCCAAGCTGTTTCATTCTTCTAATGGAACTTTCTAATGCCTGGGTATTGAATCTTCTGCCCTCTCTCAGCATCCACTCTCTTCTTATTACCTTGTCCTTGGTAAATGTATTTCCGGTAAACTCAAGCTTACCCACATAGGCGACATCATTTTCTTTTATCCTGATTACAAGGTCAACAATTTTTTTCACAGGATCCAGATTCTCATCAGGTGCTATCTGAGCATAAAAATAACCTATTGAACCGTAAACTTTCTGAATCTCCTCTATCCCGTCATTTCTTTTTTTAATATTGTAAACTTCACCGGAGTTGATCTTAATCATTGATTTCAGAAAACCGGGTTTAATTATTTTATTTCCTTCTATTTCAATTTTTCCAAGTGTATATCTGGGGCCCTGATCTACAGGAATTGAGATCTTCATCATTTTCTGGAATTTCCCCAAGAAGGTCATCCTGTTTACTCTCGAAAAAACAGGCCGGCCAACCTTAGCTTCAATAAAACCTTTCTGCTGAAGACGGCTTTTTACACTCTTAAGGTCCTCTTCCATTTTTTCCCTGTTATATACATCTTTACTACTGATGCTGGAGAGGAAGCCATGAACCTTATTGTTTTTCATACCCCTTCTAATAAACCCCTGGGAAATATATTTTGTGTCAAGTCCCGGGAAATCTATACGGCCTATCCTTGTTTTTGGCCCGGTTACAACTGTTATTTCAAGTTTTACACCACCCTTATCCGGTCTCTCTTTTATCTCCACTTTCCCATCGTTATAACTTTTTTCGAGGAGGAGGTCCTTAATGATCTTTTCAACCTTTTTAATTTTTGAAGGGTTGTGATAAGAGAATGGCGCAAGAACTACACTACTCTCCTGCAATTTATCCTCAATATCATCCTGCTTGATTTTTTTCCCTGTTTTATATTCGATAGCGGTTATAAGAGGATTTTCTTCAACTAAGAACTTTACCTCTTTACCTCCCTGAATATCTGAAACGTTAAGCTTAATGTCTTTGAAGAATCCTGTATCCCACAATGTTTTGAAATCTTTTTTCAGTTGATCCGGAGTATACTCTCCACCAATCTTGGATTTTATATAAAAAAGGAATGTATCTTTTGATACTTTTTTATTCCCCTCAATCACAATCCTTCTGATAACATCAGAAGAAAGCAGAAATGTAGATATATAGATCAACAAAATTATTAATGATATTTTTCTCATAAAAGCCTCGCAAGCAATCGAATTTTATAACATATTTTGCCCTATAATTCAATATCTCACTGCCACAGATCGTTTTGGCAGAGGTGCAGATATGCTATATTAACTATGACTACTGATTTCGGATAACAGTTTCATAAAAAATGATAAATACTGTACTGAGTACTTTCCGCTATTTTAATATTTTTCCTTCTGTTCTAAAATTAAACAATTGAGGTGACATATGAACAGGGTGATAAAATTTATACTTACAATAGCTGTTTTTTTTATTTTGCAAAGTTGTATCGATCTCGGCATCTACATAGCTGATTTCCCACTGAACTCTTCCGATACGGAACCTGCAGATATCAGACTTATCGGGAAATGGGGGAAAATTTCAGAAAAAGATAAAGGAACTGGAATGGAAACTATCGAATTTATTCTATTTAATGAGAATGAATATGTTGTAAGGTCAGGGGAAGGAGTGGACAACAATCTTGTTCGTACTTTCATTACAAAAATTTCCGGAATATCATTTCTCAACTTTCAGGACTTGTCAGAAACTGAACGACAATATGTATTTTGCAAATATATAATAAGCGATAAAAATGAATTAACCCTGAATTTCATAGGGGACAAGCTTTTTGACTCAGATAAACCGAAAACTTCAAAGAAACTCAGGAAATTCATAAAAAAAAATCTTGCCAATCCGACCCTGTTTAACACGGAGATGGAATTCTCTTTTAGAAATAGCAATAATTGAATCCTCGTCTCAACTTCTGAACAAATATCTGCCTAACTTATATAAAAATTTTTTCAAAAAAACAAAGGGGAAATAAATGAAATATTTAACATCCCACCTGAATATAAGAAATCTTATTAACCCTGATATCCCTGCAGGGACAGGACCTTTTTTATATTCCTTAATATAAATCCTGTATCTGGAATATCGTCTTAAATACTCTTTATATTGACGGCCGAAAATTGTCCGGGAACGAAGCATGTTCTTATATACTATCCGGCTTTCCCCGGATAACGGGATCAACCTGAGTTTTCTCAAGGGATATTCTACCTTTTTTATCCTGAGTACATCATTTATATATTCAAGCATACTTCTAACAGGAATTACCAGGTCAGTCCTGATAACATTTTCCAGAAACAGGTCCCAGTCGATCTTTTCCCTTTTTCTCAGGATCATAAGTACATCCGGGATCCATCTTATAATAGGTTCGGAATTTTCGTATGCTCCATGTTCAAGAATATGAATAATAAGATCTTCAGCACACAATCCTCTGAAATCAACTCCTTTCATCCGGAATTCGGATGCCCTTTTTAAAAACTCCCTGTCAGCATCCGGATAACACCTGTGCCTTATGATATTCCAGTGAAGATCACATGAGTATCCATTTTCATTAATATAATCCAGTGATCGGAACAACACCATCGAGTTAGTGTTGAACACGGGATAACGCATCTTCATTTTCATCCGCCATCCTCTCATCCTCATCAACTCACCGGCCCTTTCAGCTTCATCCCAGCTGACAAGAAAATCTGCATCTCCGATAGGGCGGCAGGCAATTTCATCATAATAAGAATTTATCAAGTGGATCCCCTTCAGGAGTAAAGGATCAATCCCTGCTACTTTGAGATCGGAAAAAAGCGATGCTGCAGTCTCCATGATCATATTGTTACTGAACCAGCTTTTCCTGTAGGTTCCTTTTAATTTCCCGTAAAGTTCTGATCCCGGAGGAATATGATCTTTAAGATTGTGAAAGACCATGGGAAGCAGCCTGTATGACCCTCTGTCAAGATTATTAATATCATTGGAATTTTTCCATTTATCCCAGGAACTAAGTGCCTGCCCGGGATCTGACAAAGCAGATTTTAGTAATAACTTCTGATCCGGAGAAGGGAGCCAGTTTGCCATTTTTCTTTTCATCCGGATATATCAGGTAACCCTGATTTGATGAACGTACCTCCGCTGATCTCCAGTATTTTATCTGTGATTGCTGCAAATTCAGATTTATGAGAAATTATCAGTATGGCTCTATCGGCCATATGTTTTTTCAGGTTACCGATTATTTTTTTCAGGGATGTTTTATCCAGATTCGAAGAAGGTTCATCCAGTATGATAAGTTTTTTATCCCCCAGCAGAGATCTGGCTATTGATATTTTTTGTGCCTCTCCTCCTGACAACCTTTCATGCTTATTCTCGATATAGGTTTCAAGGCCATCAGGAAGTTTGTCAATGAACTCCCGGGATCCGGAGAGTTCTACCACTTTCTTCAGATCTTCTTCAGAATATTCTCCTGCACCATAAACAATATTCTCCCTTATAGTTCCGGGGAATAATATCATTTCCTGAAAAACAACCCCGGTCGACCTCCGTATATCCTTCATATTTATTTTCTCATATTTAATTCCGTCAGCTCTTAAAGCCCCCGATTCTGGTCTGTAAAATCCCAGTATCAGATTTACTATTGTACTTTTTCCTGAACCGTTCGGGCCTGTGATACAGACAACCTCTCCCGGCTTAATTGAAAATGATATGTTCTCGAGCAGTTTTCCCATGTCATAGCTGAAGCTGACCGATTCAAAAACTACTTCACCTTTGAATTCCAGTTTTTTTGTTCCGGAGTACGGAAGTTCCATTTTTTCATTTAAAAATTCAAGAATTGATCTCAGAGATTCATTCCCTTCAATTACCTTTGGAATCACTGAGGATATTACTACTACATACTTTTTAAGTAATCCCAGTGCAGTAAAGAATGCAAAAAGATCCCCAATCGTCATTAGCCCATGTATTACTCTATAGCCGCCGAAGATCATAATTACTACTCCGAAAGATGAAGTGAAAGTTTCATTTAATATCCGGTAAAAAGCGCCGAACCAGGCCTGGTCAAAACTTTTTTTCTCTATTCTTTCATGCAGTTCTCCCTGTTCCCTGCTTTCTTCTTTTTCAGTAACACTCACTCTTGCAAGGTCAATATTATCCAATAATACCATCACCCGTTTACTGAAGGTTTCAAAATACCGGTGATAAATATTTACCTTTCCTACAAGAATCCTTCCAGCAAACTTGCCGAATATGATCAGAAAGGGGGAAATTATCATAACCAGCAGAAAAAGAGAGAGGTCAAGATAGAGAAGAATAAGTGTGAGGCCCGTACTTATAAATGCAGCCGGTAGAAGTTGAGCAACAAGCCCGTTTGACATAACATCGAGGCGAAAACTATCCTGTACAATTCCGGCATGAAGTTTCATTCTGTCAATTTCAGTAAAATACTTTTTTGGAAGCAAATAGAATTTATTAATAATCCTATTCCTGATTACTCTTATAACCCTCTTAGTGGTCTTTAAACTGATATGTCTGGTCCACAATGTAATTCCGCCATTTACAATGTACAGGATTGAAATAATTATACAAAGAGTGACAAGCTGGCTGAAATTTTTTTCAGGTAATGCATGATCAAAAACCGATCTTACCAAAAGAGCGATAGGGACTATGATCACAGACTGCAGAACAGAGAGTGATATAGCCAGAACAAACTTAAAGTATTGCCCCTTATAAAAAAGGATATATGATTTCCAAATTCTCATATCAGCCTTTTTTTCTCCTGCGATCGAGCGACTCTTTTAACATCTCTAACCTGTTTACCCGATCATCGTGGTTTGTCATTGAGGAATTTGAATTGTGAAGACGCCTTAATGCAAGAGTTTTTTTAATCATCTTTTCTTTAAGGGGAATTTCTCTGGCTCTGATGAACCACTCCAGGTCCTGCCCGATTGTCACATTTTCCCTGTAAGAACCAACCTTCTGAAATGACTCACGTTTTATCAGGATCACACTCGCAGAGAATCCCGGAAGAGGTTTGTCGGAACAGTAAATTTGTTTCCTCCTTTCCGGACTCATTCGGGAATCAAAAAAAGGCTGCATCATTCCTCCGATTATCTCAAGTCCCGGCTCCCTTCCGAACTCCTCTAACTGAATTTCAAGTTTTTCCGGAACCCATACATCATCTGCATCAAGATGAGAAATAAATTTACCGGAGGAAAGACTTATCCCATAATTTCGTGCAGCACCAACTCCCCTCTTTTTGAGGAAAAAATATTTAACTGCCGGTGAGTATTTCTTTACTATCTTTTCTGTGTCATCCACGGATCCATCATCTATAACAATTATTTCCTCTGGAATTATAGTCTGATTCAAAACACTTTCAATCGATTCTGGAAGAAACAATCCATAATCTCTGGAGGGAATTATCACACTTATTTTCGGGGTTCCTTTCATTCTAATCTCCGAGGGCTCTCTTCCTGTCTAAAGAAGCTTTGAGAACTTTTAACAGATCAGGTTTCACTGACATGTTAATATAAGAAAGATTTGAGCTGTGAAGCCTTCTCTTCATCACCTCTTGATCATCAAAATATATTCTCGTCCCTGACTCTCGCATTTTGATGAACCAGTCAAGATCTTCTCCGGTATTCAGGTCGACATTAAACAATCCCGTTTTTTGAAATACATCTTTTCTTACCATTAATGTCCCCAGTGAAATAAGTTTCCCCTTATCCGGATCAAGAAATTTTTCTCTTGTAACAATTGGCGGAGGGTCTGATCCTTCCTGAAAAAAATTGCGGAACCTGCCATAGATCAGATCATATTCCCGGTTCTTTAAAAGGAAGTCAACCTGTCTGCGGATCTTAGAATCGGACCATGTATCATCTGCATCAATAAATGATACTAAGTCACCTCTGCATATTTTCAACCCTTCATTCCTTGCAGAAGCAACTCCGTTATTCTCTGTGCTGATTTTTATGATAGTCTGAAAAGATGAAATGATTTCTGAAATATTATCAGCAGAGCCATCGTTTATAACAATAATTTCAATATTTTTATATGTCTGAGATATGACCGAATTCAATGCTTCTGTGATGTATCTGCCATTATACACAGGTATAATCACAGAAACCAGAGGTGTAAAAGTACCCATGCATTACTCCTTAAAAATGCTTTTTACTATTTCAGAAATCAGCTCCGGATCCCGTCCTGCCTTTAGTTTATAACATGGAAGATGTTTTGTTAACTGTGCAATAAATTTTGAAATATTTTTTCGTCTTCCGATATGCTGAAATATTGTGCTCGGGGCCAGCGATCTGAAGCATTCTGAAGAGGATATCCTGCTGAATGAGGAATGATCAAAACCACTTATCTCAGGAAGGATGACTCCTTTCAGTGAAGCTGATCTCGCCATGGCAAATTTCTTAATCTCTGAAAGGAATGCCACTCCCTTCTCATTTTTTGTAAAAGATGGATTAATAATATTTTTGTTTATTCCGGAAAATTTCTTCAGTGAATCCGAAGTAAGTTTAATTGAATTGTATACACTTGAAACACTAAATTTTTTTTCACCGTTTACAACAATATAATCGTCACCCAAATATTCCATCCCATTCATAATACAGGAAAGAGCTGTTGATGATTTACCTGATCCGCCCCTCCCGGCAATAAGTAAGGCCATTCCGTCAAATGCAATAGAAGCTGAATGGATCATGGAACTATCCCTGTTTTCAAACCACCACTGAAGAATATTCTTAAAAGGAGATCCGCTTTCATAATAGGGAAGATTGCTGATATCATCAAATAAAAAAAAAGCAACCCCTTTATCTTTGTTCAAAAGACTAACTGTATTACTCTCTCTTCCCACCGACATGGTAATCCCTCTTCTAGTAAAAAAAGGGACATCTCTGTTTTTTTTTTCAGTATACCCGGGAAGGATCTGCTGAATCGACTTCAAGTAATCACTCCCGGCCTTAAAACATAATATGGAAAGTGAAGTTTCATCACCGGAATCTTTTCCCAAATGTACGAATGGGCGGAAAAAAAATGATGAAAACCCGGCTTCAGGCAGGACAATCCTGATATTACTTTCACCGATCGATATAAATTTATCTTCTTTAAAAACAAATCCATGATTCTTTTTTTTAAAATCAGAAATCAACAAATCAAATATATCTTCCAATTGCGTATTATTCTTATTTGAAGAACTTTCAGGCTCAGGCTTTTCTAATCCGGAGATATCATTCATTCTCAGGGCTATCCTCTTTCCTGTCAGGCCACCCGATATCACTTACTTCATGGATAGGATCAAGTAGAAGAAGTTCCTGTTGATCTGTATATTTCTCAAAAACAGGAAGTTTTTGAATAGCTTTGTTTTCCGATCTTATCTTTTGAACAAAATCTTCCGAAATTTCAGCATTCTTATCTTCTTCCCCGGATTGCACAAGGAGCCCTTCAGATTCAAGTCCGGTGATAAAATCTTTTACTGATTGTTCAAATTCTGTGTCTGTTCCGGGAAAGGCATTTGTATGAACCTTAATGATCTGACGTGGTGAAAAGCTCTTTATTAACAATTCCCAGATCAAAATACCCGATCCGTTGATGCTGTAGTAATATCCGCTCTTAAGGTTTATTGCCACGATCTCGTCATCAAAATCTTCAAAAAGTATATCACTATTATTCAGAATAAATGTATCCGTTAATTCCATTAAACCTCCGGTGCAGTTCGAAAAACTATCTTAGTATATTAAAAATATACTTTCAATAGTTTGTTCTATCCAATCACAACCCGGATAGGGGGACGGTGCTTGACATTTTGACATTTTTTAATTTTCAATATTCTTGAGAAGAGCAGGAGAAACTTACCTGAATGCATATCACTATATTATGAATATAGGCAAGGCTAGAGAAAAACTGAAAATGTCAAAGTGTCAAGCACCGATAATCATATAGAAGTTTCAGATTTTATTTAATTTCAATTTATTCGCAAGGTTTGTGGATTAAGTATCTTTGACATTTTAGTAAGGGTTAAACTTGCCAAATTG